>JACCDY011476204.1_pt1 | contig 11514 bp, 10 predicted proteins | sample 7446391 | NCBI WGS metagenome assembly JACCDY01 (sample SAMN15323451, study PRJNA562643) | freshwater metagenome | isolation source: river surface water | place: USA:Blue River Watershed | collected 2017-08-18
ACCAAAGCCACCAGGGCTGCCAACACAACCAGAGCGATAATCCGGCGACGCAGGTAAACAGACTTGCTGCGAGCAACCGGACGCTGGCGGTTTCTTGGGTCGTGACGCGAATTACTCATAAAAATAGAGTATCCAGCGAACCTTATAAATGCCTTTAGGCTCCTGGCTTTGAAATTAAAGGGTCTTGAGCATTCGGGTGTTGCCCAAAGTGTTTTGCTTAACCCGGGCTAGATCCAAGAACTCTGCAACACCGTCGTCGTGGGAACGCACCATCTGTTCAAAGGTGACTTCATCAACCGGAACATCAGAAATTTCCTTGAAGCCGTGCTTGCCAAAGAATTCGGTTTCAAAGGTTAGGCAAAATACCCGCTTGATGCCCACCGATTCAGCCTTGGCCAGCAGAGCCTCGAGCACCGCGTGACCCACTCCGGTTCCCCTTAGGTTTTCACGAACCACCATTGAGCGAACTTCGGCTAGGTCTTCCCACATGACGTGCAGCGCGCCGGCACCAATGACCTGGCCAGATTCGTCAACTGCCACCAAGAACTCTGGCACCGCTTCATAAAGACTGACCAGTTCGTGACCAAGTAGCACCTTTGAGCCCTCAAGCTCCTGACGCATGGCCTGAATTGCCTTTACGTCTGCGGTGCGGGCAGGCCTTACGTTTATCTTGCTGGTCATCCTTTAAGCATAGTTATGCCACCCAAAAACAGATGGCGCCTTCACTACGCCTCTAGTTCACCAATCGGTCCGCCTACAACTACCGGCGCTGAGTGCAAACGAGAACTAAAGGTAAATTCACCGTTTACAAAATCAACGTCAATGTGTGACGCATTCTTGAGTTCTCCGTGCATGATTTTCTCGCTGAGCTTGTCCTCGATTTCACGCTGCACTGCACGACGCAATGGTCGAGCACCCAGCGTTGGGTCAAAGCCAATCTCAATCAAACGGTCCTTAGCGGCCTGAGTTACCGAGATTGTCATGTCACGGTCCTCTAGACGAACAGCAAGGCGCTTGATGAACAGATCAACAATCTGAACTAACTCGCTCTTGATGAGCTGAGGGAACACGATGGTCTCGTCAACGCGGTTTAGGAACTCCGGACGGAAGCTCTTCTTAAGCTCCTCATTGACTTTGCCCTTCATGCGCTCGTAGTCGTTGGCGTTGTCGCCCTCAAGGTTGAAGCCCATCGCACCGCGAGAAATATCACGAGTACCAAGGTTGGTGGTCATGATGATGATGGTGTTTTTAAAGTCAACAACGCGACCCTGACCATCAGTCAAACGACCCTCTTCAAGAATCTGCAACAGTGAGTTGAAGATATCTGGGTGAGCCTTTTCAATCTCGTCGAACAGCACAACGCTGAATGGCTTGCGGCGAACCTTCTCTGTTAGCTGGCCACCCTCTTCGAATCCAACGAAGCCCGGAGGCGCACCAAACAAACGAGACACGGTGTGCTTCTCGCCGTATTCAGACATGTCTAGTGAGATCAACGCACCTTCGTCGTCGAAGAGGAACTCTGCCAGCGCCTTGGCCAGCTCTGTCTTACCAACACCGGTAGGTCCGGCAAAGATGAATGAACCCGATGGGCGGTTTGGGTCCTTCAAGCCAGCACGCTGACGACGGATTGACTTGGAGATCGCGCTAATGGCGTCTTCTTGGCCAATCACACGCTTGTGCAACTCGTCTTCCATGAAGATCAGCTTGGCGCTTTCTTCCTCTGTCAACTTGAACACTGGAATGCCGGTGGCCTGAGCAAGCACCTCGGCAATTAGACCCTCATCAACAATTCCCTGCGCGGCAACTGAGCCAGCACGGTACTGCTTCTCCATTTTCACGCGCTCAATGTTCAGCTGCTTTTCTTGGTCACGCTTTGATGCGGCCAATTCAAAGTCCTGGTCCTCGATTGCCTTTTCTTTTTCAACCCTGATGGCAACGATCTTCTCTTCGATCTCGCGAAGCTCCGGAGGTGACGACAAAATCGAAAGACGCAAACGGGCACCGGCCTCGTCGATCAGGTCAATCGCCTTGTCTGGCAGGAAGCGATCGGTGATGTAGCGGTCAGAAAGCTGAGCCGCGGCAACTAGCGCGCTATCGGTGATTGAAACCTTGTGGTGCACCTCGTAGCGGTCGCGCAGACCCTTCAAGATATTGATTGCCTGTGGCAGTGACGGCTCGTTAACCATTACCTGCTGAAAACGGCGGGTTAGCGCGGCATCTTTTTCAAAGTGCTTGCGGTACTCATCAAGTGTTGTAGCACCGATGGTCTGGAGCTCACCACGAGCCAGCAGCGGTTTCAAGATTGAGGCGGCGTCAATCGCGCCCTCGGCAGCACCGGCTCCGACCAGGGTGTGAATTTCATCGATGAAAGTGATGATGTCGCCGCGAGTGCGAATCTCTTTGGTCACTTTCTTTAGGCGCTCTTCAAAGTCACCGCGGTAACGTGAGCCCGCAATCAAAGAACCCATGTCTAGGGTGTAGAGCTGCTTGCCCTTCAAAGTTTCAGGAACGTTGCCATTGATGATTGCCTGAGCTAAACCTTCAACAACAGCGGTCTTACCAACACCCGGTTCACCAATCAGGATTGGGTTGTTCTTTCCGCGACGAGAAAGAATTTGCATCACGCGCTCAATCTCACGTTCGCGACCAATCACCGGGTCAAGTTTTCCGTCTGCGGCGGCTTGAGTTAGGTTGCGACCAAACTGGTCAAGAATTTGTGAGCCCTTTTGCTTTTCTGATGTGTCGCCACCAACGGCAACCGCTTCTTTACCCTGGAAACCAGAAAGCAATTGAATTACTTGCTGACGCACGCGGTTGGTGTCGGCGCCCAATTTGGTAAGCACCTGAGCCGCAACGCCTTCACCCTCGCGAATCAAACCAAGCAATAGGTGTTCGGTGCCGATGTATGAGTGACCAAGCTGTAGAGCTTCACGAAGGGAAAGTTCCAAAACCTTTTTGGCACGCGGAGTAAAAGGAATGTGTCCGGTTGGTGCCTGCTGACCCTGGCCGATGATTTCCTGAACCTGCTCGCGCACGGAATCAAGGTTGATGCCCAGCGACTCAAGTGCCTTTGCGGCCACTCCCTCGCCCTCGTGAATCAAACCCAAAAGAATGTGTTCGGTACCGATGTAGTTGTGATTCAGCAGCTTGGCTTCTTCTTGAGCCAACACCACAACGCGACGAGCCTTATCGGTGAATTTCTCGAACATTTTTACTCCTTTGCCAGCCCAATTGAACCGTATGTAAAAATGCTAGGTTGCCTTGCCACCCTTTTGTGGCCTGTTCGCTATGGGGTAAATCAGCGCCGGTTGGTCAGGCGATAGGAAGCAGGCTCCACGCGTTGAGTCCAACCAGAATGGCCAGCAGCAGGCCGGCAAGCAGTTTGGTGCGAAGACGGTTAACGTACTTGCCCATCAGCTTGCTCTGACCGGTCAGCCAAACTAGCGGCCCCAGGGCCAGCGGCAAGCCAAAGGCCAAGGCAATCTGACTGATCACCAGCACCGCGGTGGAGTCGGGCACCAGGGCCAGAATCAACACCGATGGCACTATTGAGATCAGACGTCTGACCCGAGCGCTGACGTTTAGGTTGGTCAGCCCGCTCATCACCGATGCCCCTGCGTAGCCACCCACCGCTGACGAAGCCAGGCTGGAGGCCAGCAGGCCGATGGCAAACATGGTGCCAAAGATCTGACCGTGGAATTCCGAAATGTGTGCCACGGCTGAGTCAATGGTCACCTCTTCAACATCGCCGGCAACTGTGACCGCACCAACCAACAAAATACCGATGTTGGCAATGCCGGCAATTCCCATGGCAACTGAAACGTCTAGCCTGGTCCACTTAAGTAGGCGACGCTTTTCGTCATCTTTGGCTTTGCCAAAACGCTCGGCGGTTAGCGCCGAGTGAACGTAGATTGCGTGCGGCATGATGGTGGCGCCTAAAATACCAAGCGCCAAAAACAGTTCATCGCGCTCTGAAATTTGCGGCACCAGTCCAAGGGCAAGTGCTGCCGCGTCAATCTGACTTGTGAAGAGACTGGATACAAATCCAATAATCGTCACGGCCATCAGGCCGACCACAACGGCAATAAAGATGCCAACTTTTTCTTGACGCGCAAGTGACAAAATCAGGAACGCCGCTGCGCCAACTATTACCGCACCAAATATTGGATTGAGACCAAACAGCAGGTGCAGGGCAATCGCGCCACCCACGATTTCGGCCAACTCGGTGGCCAGAATCATGGCCTCGGCTTGCAGCCAATAAAGCAAACGCAGCCAACGTTTTTTGATTGCCGAACCCAGTAGTTCCGCCATGGATTTGCCGCTGGCAATCGCCAGCTTTGCGGAAAGATATTGAACCAACCAGGCACCGATGTTGGCAAAAACAATTACCCAAATAAGCGCGTAGCCAAAGCGCGCTCCGCCGGTTAGGTTTGTGGCCACGTTGCCTGGATCTATATAGGCAACACCAGTTGCTAAAGCCGGGCCCACAAATGCGAGCCCGGCCTTAGGAAATGATCTGTTAGAAGTCCCAGTCATCGTCTTCGGTAGCTTCGTGCTTACCGATAACGTATGACGAACCTGATCCTGAGAAGAAGTCGTGGTTCTCATCTGCGTTTGGTGACAGTGCAGACAAGATTGCCGGGCTAACTTCTGAAACTTCCTTAGGGAACAACGGGTCAAAACCTAGGTTCATCAGGGCCTTATTTGCGTTGTAGTGCAGGAAGTGCTTTACGTCCTCGGTCAAGCCAAGTGGGTCATATAGATCCGCGGTGTACTTGATTTCGTTTTCGTATAGCTCTAGAAGCAAGTCGTAGGTGTAAGACTTCAGCTCGTCGCGACGCTCCTGGGTCTCTAGTTCCATTTGCTTCTGGAACTTGTAGCCAATGTAGTAACCGTGAATGGCTTCGTCACGAATGATCAAGCGAATCAAGTCACCGGTGTTGGTGAGCTTGGCGCGTGATGACCAGTACATAGGTAGGTAGAAACCTGAGTAGAACAGGAATGACTCAAGCAGGGTTGAAGCCACCTTACGCTTTAGCGGGTCGTCACCGCGGTAGTAGCCAAGAATGATCTCGGCCTTCTTCTGCAGGTAAGGGTTCTCTTCTGCCCAGCGGAAAGCCTCTTCAATCTCTTCTGTTGAACACAGGGTAGAGAAGATCGATGAGTAGCTCTTGGCGTGCACCGACTCCATGAAGGCGATGTTGGTGTAAACAGCTTCTTCGTGTGAGGTCAGTGCATCAGGAATTAGTGAAATGGCTCCCACGGTTCCCTGAATGGTGTCCAGCATGGTCAGACCGGTGAACACGTGACGGGTCAGGTTTTGCTCCTGAGGAGTCAGGGTTGCCCATGATGGGATGTCGTTAGACATCGGCACCTTTTCAGGCAGCCAGAAGTTAGAGGTCAGTCGGTTCCAAACATCAAGGTCCATTGAGTCCTCGAGCTTGTTCCAGTTGACCGGACGAGTGATACCAGCAAGTGTTGTGGTTGCCATCGTGTTCTCTCTTCTTGAATCTTGGGTTATTTATCTTAAGCGGTTTTTATGCTGAAAAATTTCTACAGCATGCAACTTACGCACTCGCCAACTTCGGTGCCTTCCAGCGCCATCTGACGAATACGTACGTAGTAAATGGTCTTGATTCCTGCGCGCCAAGCCTGAATCTGCGCCTTGTTAACATCGCGAGTGGTTGCGGTGTCTTTGAAGAACAGTGTCAGCGATAGACCCTGATCTACGTGCTGGGTGGCAGCGGCGTAGGTCGCGATTATCTTTTCTGGGCCAATCTCGTAGGCATCCTCGTAGTACTCAAGGTTGTCGTTGGTCAAGAACGGGGCTGGGTAGTAAACGCGACCCAACTTTCCTTCCTTACGAATTTCAATCTTTGACGCAACCGGGTGAATCGAGCTGGTTGAGTTGTTGATGTAAGAAATCGATCCGGTCGGTGGCACCGCCTGAAGGTTTTGGTTGTAGATACCGTGAGTCATCACGCTGTTCTTCAACTGAGTCCAGTCGGTCTGGTCTGGAATTGCAATTCCAGCCTTGGCGAATAGCTCGGCAACCTTTGGAGTCGCTGGCTTCCATTCCTTTGAAACGTACTTCTCAAAGAACTCACCGGTGGCGTACTTTGACTTCTCAAATCCACCAAAGGTCTTGCCGCGCTCGATTGCAATCTTGTTAGATGCCTTCAGTGCGTGGAACAAAACGGTGTAGAAGTAGATGTTGGTGAAGTCGATGCCCTCTTCTGAGCCGTAGTGAACGCGCTCGCGTGCCAGGTAACCGTGCAGGTTCATCTGGCCAAGGCCAATTGCGTGTGACTGCTCGTTGCCGTACTTGATTGAAGTTACTGAATCAATGTTGCTCAAGTCAGAAACCGCGGTTAGCGCACGAATTGAAGCCTCAATGGTGCGACCAAAGTCAGGTGAGTCCATGGCCATCGCAATGTTTAGTGAGCCAAGGTTGCAAGAGATGTCCTTGCCCACCTTGTCGTAGCTCAAGTCTGCGTTGTAGGTAGTTGGGGTGTTCACCTGAAGAATCTCAGAGCAAAGGTTCGACATGTTGATGCGACCCTCGATTGGGTTCTCGCGGTTTACGGTGTCTTCGTAAACGATGTAAGGGTATCCAGACTCAAACTGTAGTTCGGCAATTGTCTCGAACAGTTGACGCGCCTTGATCTTGGTCTTCTTGATGCGTGCATCGTCAACCATCTCTTGGTACTTCTCAGTAACTGAGATGTCACTGAACGGCACGCCGTAAACCTTCTCAACATCGTACGGAGAGAACAGGTACATGTCGTCGTTGTTCTTAGCCAACTCAAGGGTCACGTCTGGAACAACAACACCAAGGCTCAGGGTCTTGATGCGAATCTTCTCATCGGCGTTCTCACGCTTGGTGTCAAGGAACTTCATGATGTCTGGGTGGTGAACGTTTAGGTAAACCGCACCCGCACCCTGACGCGCACCTAGCTGGTTGGCGTAAGAGAATGCATCCTCGAGCATCTTCATAACTGGAATAACACCCGATGACTGTCCCTCGATCTTCTTGATCGGAGCGCCAGATTCGCGAATGTTGGTTAGTGATAGTGCAACACCGCCACCGCGCTTTGAAAGCTGCAGTGATGAGTTAATCGCGCGAGCGATTGACTCCATGTTGTCTTCGGTGCGTAGCAAGAAGCAAGATACGAACTCGCCGCGCTGCGCCTTGCCGCAGTTTAGGAAAGTTGGTGTTGCCGGCTGGAAACGACCGGTGATCATTTCATCTACCAACATGCGTGCGGTTTCTTCATTACCTTCAGCAAGGGTTAGGGCAACCATTACCACGCGGTCTTCGAAACGCTCTAGGTAGCGTGCTCCATCAAAAGTCTTTAGCGCGTATGAGGTGTAGAACTTGTATGCGCCCAAGAATGACTGGAAGCGGAACTTGTATGAGTAAGCAAGCTTGGTGAGCTCTTCGATGAACTCAAATGAATAAGTCTGTAGGAACCCTGGCTCGTAGTATTCGTGCTCGACCAGGTAGTCAAGGCGCTCACGTAGCGAGTGGAAGAACACGGTGCTCATGTTGACGTGCTCTAGGAAGTACTCGCGGGCAGCTTCCTTATCTTTATCGAACTGGATCTTTCCGTTGGCATCGTAAAGGTTAAGCATCGCGTTTAGCTCGTGGTAGCTGTAGTTGCCGCGAGGCTTTGGCATCACTGTAGTTTCCAAAGGAGTTCCATCTTTTCTTTTACGGTGGCTACGTCATTCGGCGTACCCAATAATTCAATTTTGTAAATCAGCGGAACTGAAGTTTTTCTTGCGATCACTTCAGCAGCTCTGCAGTACTTGTCACCAAAGTTTGTGTTTCCGGCACCGATAACTGCCTTCAAAAAACTTCTGTTGACGGGGTCGTTCAAAAAACGAATTACCTGCTTCGGAACACTTGTCTCGTCGTCTCCCAAACCGTAGGTCGGAGAGATCAAAACATATGGAGCCGAAACTTGTAGGTGTTCGTCTGTCGCGTAGAGAGGGATTCGAAAATTCCGAATCCCTAACTTGTCGACAAATCTTTTTGTGTTCTCTGACACGTTTGAGAAGTAAACGATGTCGAACACAAGATATCTAGTCGGTTTGAGTCTTAGCTATTTTGAATCTGATCAGCTTGAATCGAGCGGGCCGCTTAGGCTGCTGCGATTTCAGAGATCTTGTCTGGACGGAAACCCGACCAGTGGCTGTCTCCTGCGATAACAACCGGTGCAGCCGCATAACCAAGTGACTTAACTAGCTCCAATGCTGCTTCGTCCTGGCTCATGTCGATAACTGCGTACTCAAGTTCGTTGCGATCCAACAGCTTCTTGGTGCTGTCGCACTGAACGCATGATGGCAACGTGTAAACGGTGATGCTCATAAAAATCTCCTCAAAACGTACTTTTAGGCCAGTAATCAGGATCTCCGCGTCTATTTGAGGCAAGAGGTGGCGGAATGGCACAGAATTTCACTGATTTCCCCCGAAAAATGGCTTATTTAGTTGTTCCTTGAGTTTATGCCACTAGATGTAGTTATCGCAAAGCGTATCGGCGTGTCGCAGCAAAGACTATTTTTTAGTCGTTTTGGTCACTTTTTGGGCCGATTTTGGGCCTGATTTTGGTGCCTTGGCCACAACTTCGGCATCCCGGGCGGCTCTCATCTCGGCCTCAATCTCTGAGTAAACCTTGCGTTCGGTGGCATCGGCACGAAAAATCCCGCGCATAATCACGTAAAACAGCACTCCAACCAGGGCTGGTGGGATTAGTGAGAGCAGGGCGTCCCAGAGAATTTGTAGATCCATGACTTGACCCTAACTTTCGATTCTGAGAATTACTTGCTATTTGACCAGCGGGAACATGATGGTCTCGCGAATGCCAAGGCCGGTAAGGCTCATTAGCAGGCGGTCGATACCCATTCCCATTCCACCCGATGGTGGCATGCCGAACTCCAGTGCCTTCAAAAAGTCCTCATCAAGCTTCATTGCCTCTGGGTCTCCGGCCGCGGCCAAAGTCACCTGCTCAACAAAACGCTCGCGCTGAATAACCGGGTCAACCAGCTCCGAGTAGCCAGTGGCTTGTTCATAGCCGCGAATGTAGAGGTCCCACTTTTCCACCACGCCACTCTTGGAGCGGTGATCGCGGGTTAGCGGTGAGGTATCAACCGGGAAGTCAATCACGAAAGTTGGCTTGACTAGGTCGCCCTTTACGAAGTGCTCCCATAGTTCTTCAACGTACTTACCTGCCAGCGGATGTTCAATTTCAATTTCCACCGATGCTGCCAGTTTCTTAAGCTCGGCTATCGGTGTTTCCGGTGTGATGGTCTGACCGCAAGCTTCGCTCAGTGACTCATACATTGAGATGCGTGGCCATTCGCCGCCAAGGTCGTTGATTTCGCCGTCTTCCAGAACCACCTGATGAGTTCCAAAAACATCCATCGCGGCATTCTGAATTAGCTTCTGAGTTAGATCGGCAATTGAGTTGTAGTCGCCGTAGGCCTGGTAGGCCTCAAGCATGGCGAACTCCGGTGAGTGGGTGCGGTCGGCACCCTCGTTGCGGAAGTTGCGGTTGATTTCAAATACGCGGTCAATGCCACCAACCACCGCGCGCTTCAAGAACAGCTCGGGTGCGATGCGCAGGAATAGCTCGGTATCAAAGGCATTCGAGTGAGTCTTGAATGGGCGGGCCGACGCACCACCGTGCAGGGTCTGCAGCATTGGGGTTTCAACCTCAAGGAATGCCTCTTGTTCAAAGGTGCGGCGCAGTGACTGCATAACCTTTGAGCGAATCTGCACTACCTCGCGCGCACGATCGCGCACGATTAGGTCAATGTAGCGGTGGCGAACACGGTATTCCTCGCCAAGTTCGTTGTGCAGGTTAGGCAGTGGGCGAATGGTCTTCGCGGCCATCAGCCACTCGTCGGCAAGAATCGAAAGCTCGCCGCGCTTTGAAGTAATTACCTCGCCGGCAACGAAAACGTGGTCACCAAGGTCCACCAGCTCTTTCCACTCTTCCAGGCGGGCAACGCCCACCTTGTCTAGCGACAGCATGGCCTGGATGCGCTGGCCAGAACCGGCCTGCAGGGTTGCAAAGCAAAGCTTTCCGGTGTTGCGCTGAAAAACAATTCGACCAGCCAGGGCCACCTTGTCGCCGGTGGCAACATCGATTTCAAGATCTGGGTAGGCCGCACGAACTCCGTCGATGGTGTGGGTGATTGGCAAGCGAACCGGATAGGCATCGCCCATTTCATTGAGGCGCTCGCGCTTGGCAAGGCGAACCGCGATCTGCTCTGGCAGGTCCTGTTCTGAATCTTGCTCAATGTCTGGGTTGACACTGCCAGTGGCGTTTGTGTCCTGGCTCATGCGGGTGCTCCTAAAACGTGATTTCGATGTTGTCGATCAATCGGGTCTCGCCCACCACGGCTGCGATGAGCAAAATTGCCCGGCCGGTGAATCCGTCGTTGACGGCCTCAAAGGTGTCGGCGTCGACAAGGGCGATGTAGTCAAGTTTAGCCTCAGGCGCCTTAGCCATCTCCGTAGTAGCTGCCTGGAGCACCGACTGTGGCGAACCACCGGCTGTGCTAGCCGCCTGCTGTGCACTTCGCAGCGCGGCCGAAATGTGTTCGGCAACCTTGTGATCGGCTGGGCTCAAATATCGATTTCTGCTTGAAAGCGCAAGGCCGTTTGATTCGCGAATTGTTGGCGCGACGATAATTTCGATGCCGGCAAATTTTTGTGCGGCCATCTGCTTGACCAGGTAAACCTGTTGCGCGTCTTTAGCACCAAACACCGCGTAATTGGGCTTCACCGCTTCAAAGAGTCGTGCCACCACGGTGAGCATTCCGTCAAAGTGATCTGGCCGGGCGGCACCCTCGTAAAGTTCGCCGATGTGCCCGGCGCTTTCGCTGACATTCAAATTTCCGCGGTACAGGTCATTCACGGTTGGGGTGAACAACACCGATACCCCGATGCCATCAAGCTTCTCGGCGTCTTCTTCAATTGCCCGCGGATACTTTTCAAAATCTTCACCGGCGCCAAACTGCAATGGGTTCACAAAAATTGAAACCACCACAAAAGCTGCGTGCCTGCGTGCTTCTTTAATTAGAGAGAGATGCCCCTCGTGCAGTGCTCCCATGGTTGGCACAAATGCAACTTCTAGGCCATCTTTTTTAGCGGCTTCAACCGCGGCGGTGAGTTCGTTGATGCCGGACACTCTTTGCATTAGTTCAGCAATTCCTCTGGGTCGAGTGGAACGTGACCTTCGGCTAAGGCTTCTTCTACCGCGCTTCGAATCACCGGTGCCAAAACCGATCGCGCGTTTTCTACTCCCACTGACTCTAGTAAGCCAATTGATTGATTAACGATGAGCTTAGAGAAATTGTTCGCAACACTGATTGCCTCAAAGTAGGTTTTTCTGTCTTGTTCGGAAATCACAATGGGCTCAGCACCCATCTCAATCACCAGCGCTTGGGCGATCGGCAACGCAACATTGGGTGCGGCTACTGCAAAAAAGCTCTCACGAATTC
>JACCDY010545127.1_pt1 | contig 11511 bp, 8 predicted proteins | sample 7446391 | NCBI WGS metagenome assembly JACCDY01 (sample SAMN15323451, study PRJNA562643) | freshwater metagenome | isolation source: river surface water | place: USA:Blue River Watershed | collected 2017-08-18
ATCACCGGGGATGTGTTTTTCGGGAACAAGTCGGTGATGGATTATGAGCTGATGGGTGGGGATGGAAGAAAAGCAATTATTACTGAAATGCAAAAACGAGGTCGTGAGGCATTTCTCCCCCCCTTAGTACCATTCGGATCCAAACAATGGCCTGCTTTAGTCACCCCAGGTCCTGGAGCTAAAACTCTCGATGATCTTAAATAGAAGAGAATTTCTCAAGACAACTTATCGCACCGGTGTGGCTGCGATCGTTATCCGTTACCTGAATCCTGGAAATGCCTTTTCATCTCCATTGCCGGGTCAGGCAGCACTGGAGAGCCAGAGTTTGGCGGGTAAACAGTTGTATGAGGGGCGGATCAAGGCAACAGGTGGCAAGATTTATGCCATCGATTTTCGCGCAAAAGATTTTCCTGGCTGGCCAACCATTGAAAGGCGTGGTGTCATTCTCCGGGCGCCTAGAGTCGACCTCGTCTACAAGGGTCTCGATCTTGAGCAGATGCGGCAGCAGTATGCCGATTTCAAGTTGGTGACTGGGAAAGAGCTGAATCAATGGGGATGTTTGGGTGCTCCTCCCTTTTTAAAGCCTGAATTTTATGTGTCTCCAGGGGCTAGTCCCGCTTCTTTTGGACAGCCAATTGCACTGATTTCTTTCAAAATTGTCGATGACTTTTTGGCGGTAAAGTCAAAACTCCCCGAACTTAAGCGCTATATCCAGTATGAGGGCAACTCACCGCAATTGGCAGAGCCTAATTACGGATCGAGCAGCTTTGTTTTTTATCAGGGGAAAGGACGGGAACCCGAATTTTCATTTATGAAAGATGTGCCGGGCACTGATTTCACGGATTCCTCTGCTGCCTTGCTGGCTAAAGATAGATATCAGGCCCTGACAAATCGCTACAGTCAAAAAATTCAAGATGAACTGGATCAGTCTGGTTGGCTCAAGCTCAAGTCTTCCTACTCCACACAGTCTGTTGATCCAATGTTCCTGGAGCCTGAAAACGGATTGTCATGGTATGACAGCAAGAGTCAGACGCTCTCGCTCGTTCTAGGGACACAGTCACCCCAAGAGGATGCGGTCGCGATTGAGGCGTTCTTTTCCAAGGCTAATACTCCCCCGATTAAACGTATTGTTGTTCATTGCTGTTTTCTTGGCGGGGGGTTTGGCGGTAAGGACAGTTCTGATTTTTCATTGCATCTGGCGATAGCCGCGCTGGCTGAGCCGGATGTGAGCCATCGAATCGTTCATACTCGCTCAGATCAGTTTCAAGGCGGTTTGAAAAGACATGCTTCGAAAACAGACATCTCCATGGCAGTGGATTCGAACGGACAATTTCAATATCTACGATCAGAAATGACCTTGGATGGGGGGGGTCAAAATAACTATAGTTTCGCCGTGCAAAGTGTCGGAGCAAGAAACGCTGCAGGTGCCTATCATTTCCCCCGCTCCCAGATCGATGCTGTCGCAAACGCTAGTAAGAATATTCCAGCTGGGTCCATGAGAGGATTTGGATCATTTCAGTCTTCATTCGCCCTTGAGTGTCTGATTGATGAAGCTGCGCAAGCGCTCAAGATGGATCCAATCGAGATCAGGCTGAAAAACTGTCTACCAGGAAACCCCTATACACAGACGGGTGTCCAGCTCGTCATTCCGACGCATGCGCAAAAAGTTCTGACGGCGGCACGTCAGGCATCGCTTTGGCGTGATCGTGCAATTCATAAAAAGGAGAAAAGCAATTCTGAGATCCTTTATGGGACTGGATTTGCTGCGGCGTTCAAGACCTTTGGAAAGCACGAGAATGGATGTCTTGCCGGAGTTGAGATTTCTTCTAACGGTATGATTAAGCTTTACACACCATGTGTTGACATGGGCAATGGCTCGGCAACGACTCTGTCTCTATCGATATCGTCCATTTTTGGTCGTCCGGCCGATGAAGTTCAAATCGGTGTGACAGACTATTTTGACGCACTCAATTTAGTGACGACTCCTGCAAAGAGTGAAAAGGAGCAAGGCGAATTATCTTTGAATCCGTTTTGGACGCCATCACTTGTGATATCGAGTGCGGCAAGTACATCGGCCTATCATCTCAGGCACACAGTGCTTGAAGCAGCAAAAGTCATTCGTGATTTTGGATTGATCCCTGCAGCTTTTCTATTGCTTGGAATCCCTGCTGCAGATGCGCAATCGCGCTCAGACGATTATTCGTTCGATGCCAATGGATTCAATTACAAGGATGGTCGCAAGTTTTCATTCGCACAGCTTGCTGCTGCAGCCTACCAGAACGATTTAATGACCGGTGCGCTCGTGCATGGTTATTATCGGGAAAGTTGGGCAGAAGCTTCTTTTGTGCTTTCTCAGCGATCCTATGACACAGAGATTGATGCGCTATCAATACGTCGAGGAGCGAATCAGTATGTAGCCGTGCCGCGCACACGTGTTAAATATTCACCGTTACGTTCCTTGAACGGCGATGCGAATCGCATGTCTTCCTATGCCGCGATCGTGTCGGTGACTGTGAATCGATCCACTGGTCAGATCAGTGTTGTGGATGCTGAAACCTTTCTGGATTGTGGACCCCCGATTCAAAAAGAGATCGTCGAAGGGCAGATGCTGGGTGCGTTTGCGATGGGAATTGGTCAAACCTTGACCGAAGATCTTTCCCTTGATAACCAGTCTGCCGGGCAAGGCGAATTCAATTTGCACCTATATAAATTACCCACCGCCAGAGAGTGCGCTGTGGGTGTCGCGAAATTCAATATTCTTGACGCAACGCAGGGGGATGAGCCAAGAGGCATGTCCGAAGTCGTTTTCAATCCCATTTCTGCCGCGATTGTGAATGCGCTGGCGGATGCCACTCAATATCGCTTTAAATCATTACCCATCAGGCAAGCGGACGTTAAAAAAGCGTTATCGACATGACTCAAATCAACATTCAACTGAAAGTCAACGGTAAGGACGTTCAAGGACAAGCCAATGCTGACATTAGTCTGGCTGATTTTTTGCATGAGAAGCTTGGGCTGACCGGGACTAAAGTTTCTTGCGGGATCGGTGTTTGCAAAGCCTGTACGGTCGCGGTGAGTGCGTCAGGGGACCAGGGGCTGCAAAGAATTCAAGCATGTTTGATGCCTGCTGTTGCTCTACAGGGGATGAACATCATGACTGTCGAAGGATTGTCGTCAGGAGATGTTTTGTCCGTCCAGCAGCAAGCGTTGTTGAGTCATTTCTCGTTTCAGTGTGGCTACTGCGCTCCGGGATTTTTGATGGGCATCACGCTGTTGATGGACCAGCTTAAGAGAAATCCCGTTAAATATTCCGATCTCAATCAGACCGTGATGGACAGCATGGGTGATCATCTGTGCAGATGCTCGGGATATGCAAAATATCATGACGCGATCAAAGAGGTATTGATCAGCACTAAAGGTCTGGTCATCTGAAGATGATTTGAGAAAGTGATGGCTCCAGTCTATTGATTGCGTATGACTTTTGCCTGCGTGCGCAAAGCTTCCAGGGCAATTTGAACTTGAGGAGAGGGGGTTTGATCTCTCCACATCATGCCAACGGAATTGGATAAGTATGTCAGCGTGAGCGGTAAAGTTTTAATGATTCCAAACGATTTGTAAAACTGCGTTGCCGTGGTGGAGCTTATGGCCAGACAATCACTTTGTCTCATCAGGGCCATGTTCAAGGAAATCGAAGTCGATTCCACCCATGGCCCGGGATAGGATAGCTCATGTGCGGCGAAATTCATTTCAATGCTCTGACGTAAAGGTGTATCAGACGGAGGAAGAATCCACGGATAACTCAATGTATCCTTCCAAGTTGGTTTTCTTTTCTTGGTCAGAGGGTGATTGGGACCGCAAAAGACGCAATGCTGATCATCCAGTAACACTTCATGAAAGTATTTTGAAGTCAAAGTTAGAAAATCAATGCGGCCGATGATGATATCGAGTTCATTGTTTTCAAATCTTGTGACCAGGTTCACATTTAAATCTTCAATCAACGAAAACTGCAGGTTTGGTGATTCTTTCATCAAGCGCATCAAGGTAGCGGGTAATAGCTTGGTTGACCCTACAAGAAGTGTTCCGATTCGTACGATTCCGGAGGATCCTTTTTGCATCGCCAAGATTTCCTCGTGCATGCGACTGGATTCACCCAGCAAGACTTTCGCGTGTTTGATCAGCACCTCCGCATATGGGGTAGGTTTCAAGCGACGACCGCGCGTGTAGAGCGTCACGCCTAGGGCATTTTCGATATCGTTCAACCACTGGGATACTGCAGGCTGGCTCATATTCATAGCCTCCGCTGCCGCAGTCAAGCTCGGATGTTTGGAGATATTTAAAAGCATCGCCAAGTGACGCAGTCTCAGGCGATTAGTCCAGGAGGCAAAGCTGGGCAATTGATTGGAGTTAGAGGTTTTTTTATCCATAACCAGATGATTATAGAAGTATGCTAAATAATAAGTTTTATTCTAGTCTGGTTTTATCTAAGCTAAGCACATTCTGAGATGGTGTGATTAATGGCTTGGCAAAAATATTTGGCTTTGGCGGTGAGTCTGTTTTTTTGCCAACTCTGGCAGAGCTTGGCATGGGCTCAGTCTGACTTTCCTGGCAAGCCAGTCAAAATTGTCGTCCCTTTTCCCCCGGGGGGTGGCGCCGATATCATTGCAAGAATGGTCGGCGCCAAGTTGAGTGAAAAATGGAAACAACCGGTTATCGTTGATAATCGCGCCGGCGCCAGCGGAAATATTGGCGCAGAGTTTGTTTCCAAGCAGCCGGCTGACGGTTACACGTTACTTCTGACATCCGCACCACTAGCTATCGCACCTGCGGTGTTCAAGCAGCTTTCTTTCGATCCCGTTAAAAGCTTTACTCCTATTACCCAGATTGCTACGGTACCGTTAGTTCTTGTGACGCGCGCTGATTCACCGATCAAGAACATGGAGGAATTGATTGCTTTGGCGCGTCAAGATGGTGCAAAAGTGACCTTTGGCAGTTTTGGAAATGGATCGCCGGCTCATCTGGTGGGTGAGAGAATTAATCAGATCGCCCATTTGAAAATGACCCATGTGCCTTATAAAGGCAGCAGTGCCGCTTTGCCCGATGTTCTCTCTGGACAATTAACTTTTGCTGTTCTGGACGCAATTTCGATCACTCCTCTGATCAAAAGCGGGCAGTTGCGAGCGATTGCCATCATGGGCAAGCAGCGTTCCCCTGCCTTGCCTGACGTTCCCACGCTTGCACAGACGGGCATTCCGTTTGAAACCGTCGGTTGGCATGCCGTATTTGCACCCGCAGGTATGTCGATATCTCTTGCTGAACAATTAAATCAGCAAATCAATGCTGTGATCGCCCAACCAGATGTTCGGGAGCGGATTCTGTCTGGAGGATCCATTCCTGCGTCACCTCCATCGACCGTAAATGCTTGGCGTGATCAATTCGCTCAAGATGTAAAAACGTGGGGAGATATTGCCCGGCAATCTGGTGCCAAGAACGAATAAAAATGACTGATTTGAAAGAAAAAAAATTTAGCGTTAAGGTCATCCGCGATGTGCAATATGGTGTCGGTATCATCAACAAAACCACGGAACCGATTGCGCGCCCATTATGTATGGACGTTTATTTGCCAGCCATTTCATCAGAGGGTTGTCAGAGGCAGGGGCTCAAGCGTCCCGCACTAATCATGGCCTTCGGTGGTGCCTATCACCGCGGCTCAAAAGAAGCAGATGAATTTGACATCGAGGGCCATCACAATACGCCTGTTTCTGAATACTGTTATGCATTCGCAAGCCGGGGTTATGCCGCTTTTTCAATCGATTATCGGCTTGTGCAAGAAGATCCTGCCCCGACTGGGACGCCTATTATTCTGAACAAGCAGACAATTGTCCGTTCCCGGATGGATCATGTACGCAAAATCCTCGGGTTGGAGCCTGCCTCGATCGATATGCTCTGGGCGGGTATTGAATCCGCTGTTGATGACATGTCTCATGCGTTTGAATATGTCTATGATCACGCATCCGATTACAGCATAGACATCAGCAGAATCGCTCTGGGCGGTTTTTCCGCTGGCGCCCGAATGGCAGCCAGTGCCGCTTATGGAAAAAAAGTGCCTGCTGCGGCGGTGATCGCATTATCTGGAATGATCGGGGCAGCAGATGGACAACGATTAATAAATAGAACAGAGAACAACCCACCTGTCATGATGGTGATGGGCGAGAATGATTTGGACTTTATGAAAGAGCTCTGTAAGAAGTCGCATGCATACTTGAATGAATTTGGTGTGATCAATGAATTATGGGAGGTCCCGGGAGGCACACATTTCTATCCTTCAACGAGTTCCATTCATCCCATAGAAGACTCAGATTCTGTTCATTTTCTTGAGCAAGCCATGTCGGACTTTCTATATCGATCAATGCGATTGCATGAACTTAGCAACCGCCCTGCGCATCAGCCCAGGGGCTGAAGAAAAAATCTTTCTAGATTTAGTTTGTTTTGTTATTCACATAATTTACTGGTGTTTTTATGAAAAATTCAATTCGCTCATTGTTGTTGACAATCGGCTGTTCGATGACGTTTGCCCAGGCCATTCAAGCGGAGCCGTCTGTTCCACCTTTTTATCAAGCTGTCATGAAAATGTCTCCAGAAGGCAAGCTCGGACAAGTCATCAAGCAAGAAAAGATAGAGACTCCTATCAAAGGCGCTCAAGCCTGGAAGATTGCCTATATTTCCTCGGATGTGTCCGGCCGTAAAACAATCGCAACGGGTCTTGTGATTTCACCTGTCGGCGCGCCTCCCGCCGGCGGACGTCCTGTCATGACATGGGCGCACGGTACGACTGGTTCTGCTCAGAATTGTGGTCCGTCGCAAATTCTCAATCCGGCTGTTCCGTTAAATGAGTATTTTTTGTTAAATGGAAATTCATGGACGGATTACGGTGTTCCAGCTGTTGAAGAGTTTATTGCGGAAGGCTATGTTGTGGTTGCAACGGACTACCAGGGGCTCGGCAGTGGTGGAAGGCACCAATACAGTGTCGCGGCTACCAATGGCATGGATACTATCAATGCTGCGCGTGCGGCAGGCTCAATGCAAGAAACAGGCGCCAATAAAAAGACGCTTGTTTATGGCTGGTCTCAAGGTGGAGGCGCTACGATCGCCTTGGCTGCAATGCCTGAATATATCAAGCAAACAGGGACGGCTTTTGATAATCTGGACGTTGTGGGCTTCGTCGCTTTGGCGCCTCAAGATATTTCCATACTCGCTCCAGCAGGCAAACTTGATCAGGCCGCTTCAGAGAAATATTTTCATGAATCGCAAAAGATGTTCATGAATAACGTCTTCAATTTCACACATGCAACGATGTATTACTGGGGTACTCAGGCTGCTTTTCCTGATCTTAAGTTAACGGATATCTTTACGGAGGAGGGGGCAAAAGTTGCCAACCAAATCTACAGTAACAAATGTATGCACACAGCAAGTGATACCTTTAATTTTCTATACGGTTCAAGCTATGAAAGCTTGCTAAAGAAAAATCCCTCCAATACAAGCGCTTGGGTACAGGCAATGCAGAAAGGCGGTGTCCCAATTGTGAAACCGATTGCTCCAGTGCAGATTTATTTTGGCTCCAAGGACACTGCAGTACCACCGATGATGCACAAGCTCTATCAAGAGCAAGCATGCAAGTTGGGTGGTAATGTAGGAAGAACACAGCTTCCAGGCGAACAGAGTCACTTCACCACGCCGGCCTCTTCCAAACCATTTTATGTCGAGTGGGTTAAGGACCGTATCGCGGGTAAACCTTTGGCAAATGCCTGTCCATAAATTCATTCTATATGCTTGATAGGATTATTCATGTCATCAATAATTCCAACCGTTGCAGAATATGTTGTCAATCGATTAGCAGATTTAGGCATTGATCGTGTATTCGGTGTTCCAGGTGATTATGCATTTCCGTTCGCCGATGCGATTGAAGAGTGCGAGCGACTCGAATGGATCTCTTGTGCGAATGAGTTGAACGCTGCTTATGCCGCCGACGGATATGCGCGCGTATATGGTGCTTCGATTCTCTCGACGACATATGCTGTCGGGGAACTGAGCGCGCTAAATGGCGTGATGGGATCAAAATCTCAACGATTGCCAGTTTTTTTTATTGTTGGTTCTCCAAGCACCCAAATACAAAGACAAGGTCTTGTTACGCACCACACCCTTGGGGACGGGATTTTCAATCAGTTTCAATCAATCTCGGCCGCGGCATGCTGTGTGTCCACCAACCTCACTCCTGATAACGTCGTTGATGAAATGGAGCGCGTCATCCGTGAAGCTTTGCGACTGAGTGCGCCCGCTTACATCATCTTGCCAATGGATTTTGCCCGGATGCCGATTATGGGGCAACCTGTCAAAGGTCAATTGTTGAATGCCGTCAAAAGGACTAAAAGCGATCCTGCGAGTCTGGATGCTGCAGTTCAGTTCGTACTGAACAAAGTGAATGGAGCAAAACAGATCGTCGCGCTTCCGTCCAATCTGATTGCCACATACGGATTAACCAATCAATTTGTTGAGTTTTTGAAACAATCTGGAATGTCTTATGCCACGTCTCCAATGTCCAAAGGCGTGATATCGGAGACCCACCCTAATTATCTCGGCCTTTACAGTGGTGTGACCTCGAGTCCGCCCGCATTAAAGTCAATTGTGGAGGGGGCAGATCTGATACTAGATCTGGGCGGCCTGATTAACGAGGATATCAATACGGGAAATTGGACGTCCAATCTTGCTCCTGATAAAACAATTGTCATTGGGGATCATTTTGTGAAAATGGGAGGCACACTTTTCTCGGGTGTGACGCTCGAGGATATGCTGATTGAGCTCACACAAAAAATCCGTCCAGTTGCAAAGCTTCAGCTAGATGAGAAACCTTTACAGTTTCCAATCGTGGGTGCCCCATCTGATTCAACGAGTTCTGCCAATTTCTATCCTCGGTTGCAAAAGATGCTGCGTTCAGGCGATGTGCTTGTTGCTGAAACGGGTACGTGCATGCTGTTCCTGACTCCCATGTGGCTTCCAGAAGGGGTGGGATTTCAAGCTCAGGCGCTTTGGGGATCAATCGGTTGGGCAACACCCGCAGCAGAAGGTATTTGCATGGCCAACAAATCTGGCCGTACGATTTTGGTGACTGGCGATGGCTCTCATCAACTTACAGCGAATGAAATCGGGACGATGGGGCGTTATGGTATCAAGCCTATTATTTTCGTACTTAATAATGCGCTCTATGGAGTGGAAATTATTGTGAGTGAATCAGGCTGGAAATACGACGACATCGCCCAGTGGAATTATTCATATCTTCCAGGGGCAATGGGTTGCAGTGATTGGTTTTGTGCCAAAGTCTCTACAGTTGCGGAATTGGATGCGGCGATTGAAAAGGCAAATGCTCATGACGGTGCATCTTATATTGAAGTCATGATTCCTGCATCCGAGAGTAAACCCGTCGATATTGCATTGCAAAATCATGTGTATAAAGCCAATATTCCTGTTTAGAACACTTTTAGGTCATTTATGAAATTTTCAATTCGCTCCTTGTGCTTCACAATTGGTTGTTCGGTGATGTTTGCATCAGTGAGTCATGCCGAGCCTCCTTTGCCTCCTTTTTATGAGTCGGTCATGCAAATGACTCCCGATGGAAAATTGGGACAAGTGATTCATAAGGAGGAAATTAAAACCTCGCTCAAAGGCGCGAGAGCCTGGAAGATCGCCTACATTTCCTCTGATGTCGCAGGACGCAAGACCATTGCGACAGGGTTGGTCATTGCTCCAGTGGGACCTGCACCCAAAGAGGGCAGACCTATTCTTGCTTGGGCACACGGTACTACCGGCTCGGCTCAGAATTGCGGTCCATCACAAGTGATTGATCCAACACGTCCCCTCAATCAGTATTTTCTAATGAACGGAAATTCTTGGACCGATTTTGGCATTCCAAATGGTCAGGAGTTTATTAACGAAGGTTACGTCGTTGTCGCGACCGACTACCAAGGGTTGGGCGGTGGCGGCAAGCATCAATATGCCGTAGCGGGAACAAATGGCAGAGATGTTATTAATTCCGCCAGAGCAGCGAGCTCGATGCCAGAACTAGGTGCGGGTAAGAAGACGCTTCTCTATGGTTGGTCGCAGGGAGGTGGAGCCACGATTGCAGCAGCAAGTTTGCCGGAATATCAAGCTCAGCAAGGTACTGCGGCGGACAACTTGGAGTATCTTGGATTTGTCGCATTGGCACCTGAGGACCTAGCTGCGGTGCTTCCAAAGTCTCAAATTGACCAGGCTGGAGCGGATAAGCTCATGAAGGAGTTTGTCGCTGAGAACGTACCGAATGTTTTTTTGTTCACCCATTTCATGATGGGACTCTGGGGCACTCAGGCTGCATATCCTCATCTCAAATTGACAGATGTGCTGACTGAAGAGGGTGCCAAGGTTGCGGATCAACTATCCAGCAATAAGTGTGTGCATGTCATGGCGGATTCGTTTAACTATGCTTACGGAGACAGTTACAAATCACTGTTGAAGCCACAGGCAAGCAACACCTTGGCATGGATCCAGGCCTTTGTTGATGGAAGCGTTAAGCCAGTCAAACCTGTGGCACCTGTCGTGATTTACTGGGGAACAAAAGATGTCACTGTGCCCCCAGTGATGCATGAAATCTATCAAAAGCAGATGTGCTCAATAGGCGCGAACGTAGCGAGAATTCAGTTACCGGGTGAGCAGACGCACTTTGCAACCCCTGGTGTATCGGCGCCTATGTATCTCGAGTGGGTCAAGGATCGTATCGCAGGTAAACCTGTGGAGAATGGCTGCAGTAATATCAAGTAATTTTTATGCAGACAAATAAAAAAGGTCGTAGAGTATCTTAGCTCTACGACCCTTTTGTTTTATTGGTGCCGATGAACGGAATCGAACTGTCGACCTTCTCATTACGAATAAAATGTACATATAAAAAATACTATATAAATCAGTGGCATACAGTATGTTAATGACTTGTAGCATAGTTATGTAGCATGCCAAGTATTTCCCTATGTAAGTCAGAAAAGACTATTTATTCGCGATTTTTTCGATAGATTCTTGATGGTTGTTAAAAAACTGAATCAATTCAGCCAAGTTATAGAGATCTAATTTATCCCTTAAAAAGGATCGATACATTTTTACGGTATTGAGTGAGATTCCTAGCTGCTGTGCTACCTCTAGTTGCGAATGACCTTTTCCCAGCAAAAGTAAAATCTGCGCTTCCCGACGGGTAATTGGAATATGAATTTCAGGTTTTCGATCCGTAGCTTTGTCATTGTAGGTGATGCTTTTTTCCATCAAGATAAACTTATTGTCTAGAATTGCGTTTATTTCGCTTGGACCAAAAGGCTTGAGAATAAAGTCAAAGGCACCCCCACGCCACGCATCGATGATATCGGCCTGAAGGGCATTTCCACTCATGAAGATAATTGGAATTTTTGAATTGAGTCGTTTAAGAGTTTTCTGTAGCTCTAC
>JACCDY010254814.1_pt1 | contig 11510 bp, 9 predicted proteins | sample 7446391 | NCBI WGS metagenome assembly JACCDY01 (sample SAMN15323451, study PRJNA562643) | freshwater metagenome | isolation source: river surface water | place: USA:Blue River Watershed | collected 2017-08-18
TCACGCGCATGGCGAAGCGCGCACTGGCGCTAGAAGAGAGTGTCGGGTTCGCCCAAAGTAATCGGCTCAATTAAACGGGGGGAGTTATTGCGAACCAGATTTACTTCCGAAGAAACCGGACGAGCAACCAAACCATCATCTGGTTGTGGGTTATTCATCAGGGAAATTAAAAGTTCGACATCGTGTTGGCTCGGATCAAGCCATGCATCCCATCGATCGCGCGGCATCATTACTGGCATGCGGCTGTGAATCGTTGCTAAATCGCCAACTGCCTCTCGCGTAATGATTGCAGCGCTTTGAATGATTTCACCTTCCATGCTCTTCCAAGTTGACCAAATTCCTGCAATTGGAAGTGAACGAGTTTTAGAAGATGAAATATAAAAAGGTTGCTTTGGTGAGTATTTACCAAGTGCAGTTGCCCATTCGTAATAACCATCTGCTGGCACCAAACATCTCTGTGTTCTAAATGCATTTCGAAATGTAGGTTTTTCGTGAATAGATTCAGAGCGTGCATTTATTGCATGTGATTGTGAAGCACGTGCTTCTGATTCACTCTGATGCCAATGAGCCATGATTCCCCACGACGCAATTGATAACTCTCTTTGCTCTGCAATTGTTTGGGATGCGCGAACAATATAAATCGGATTAGTCGGTGCGATATTCCAAGTAGATGGCAACTCTTCGGCAGGGGTCTGCACACCAACGCCGAACTCTTCTGCCAGTTCGGAGGTGTTCAGCGATTGCGCATAACGGCCGCACATAGAGATACAGGTTATCGGTAGACTCATGCATATGTCTGATTCACAAAAGGATAATTTGCAGAGCGCCAATGGTGCGATGTGGCCTGCGCCTTTTCGTGGATCAAAACCAGTCAATGCTCGAGTCGTAATCCCTGGTTCTAAATCAGTAACCAACCGCGCATTAATCCTTGCAGCTCAAGCTACATCGCCATCTATCTTGCGCAGACCACTGGTTTCTCGCGATAGCGAACTAATGGTGGCAGGACTTCGCCAACTTGGCATTGATGTACAAGAGATTGAAGTTGAGAGCGCAAATACAAGTGCGGCAAATTCAGGCACAACAAATAACGCAGGCTCAACAAAAGAGTTAGCGTGGAAAATTACGCCAGCACCATTAAAGGGACCTGCTGCAATTGATGTTGGTAATGCCGGAACAGTGATGCGCTTTTTGCCTCCGCTTGCAGCCCTTGCACAAGGTGCAATCTCTTTCGATGGCGATCCGCGTTCTCATGAACGTCCACTGGGTCCAGTAATTAAAGCGCTTGAAGAACTTGGTATTTCAATTGATCACGGTAATCGTTACAGCTTGCCACTTTCACTAGTTGGAACTGGAAAAATTCCTGGTGGGGAAATTGATATCGATGCAAGTGCTTCTAGCCAATTTCTCTCAGCACTATTGTTAATTGGTCCGAGCACAGTTAATGGAATCACTGCTCGCCACATTGGCGGTGAATTGCCATCGATGCCTCACATTGAGATGACTGTTGAAATGCTTCGCGACTTTGGTGCCACTGTTCATGTTGATACGGCTAAGAAAACTTGGCGCGTCGAACCAGGTGCGCTACACGGCAAAGACATGGTTATCGAACCAGATTTATCTAACGCCGCTCCTTTCTTATCTATTGCGATGGTCTGCGGTGGATCCATAACTATTGCTGACTGGCCACAGAAAACAACGCAACCAGGTGATCAATTGCGAACACTGCTTCGCGATATGGGTGCACAGATTTCACTTAACGCAGATGGATTAACGCTGACTGCAAATTCAGAAAAATCTGCTCATCGTGATGCACCAAAGATTGTTGGTATCGATGTTGATTTACATGATGTTGGCGAATTAACGCCATCTATTGCAGCCCTTGCAGCTCTCGCTGATTCACCTTCACACCTGCGCGGTATCGCGCATCTTCGCTTACATGAGACAGATCGACTTGCTGCATTGACTCGCGAAATTAATTCAATCGGTGGAAAAGTTACAGAAGAGCACAGCGCACTTCACTTTGAACCATCAGCGCTTGGCGCCGGTATTTTCCACACATATGAAGATCATCGCCTTGCTACGGCAGGTGCGGTAATTGGTTTAGTAACGCCAGGAATTGAAGTTGAAAACATTGCGACAACGCGCAAAACATTGACTGATTTCCCTGGACTCTGGAAGAGCTTGGTTCAGTAGTGCGCTTAGTGCTCACTGCCATCGCGAATTAGTGGAAATGGTAAAGCTAAGTAGTTTCGTGCGAGAATTGCACCAATGAGCAAACGCGTTTATGACGAAAGCGATGCACGAATTCGCCCTGCACGAAGCACTCGTCCGCGTACTAAAGATCGCCCATCGCACGAGGATGCAATTAGCGCTCTTGTAACAACCGTTGATCGCGGGCGAACCACATGTATTACAGAAGAACGCATAATTGTTACGGCGATGAAATCCCGCGAACTAGGACCAAAGTCTGTGGTCGTTGGCGACATCGTAAGTTTGGTTGGCGATGTGACTGGAAACGAAGGTTCACTTGCACGCATAGTTGCGGTTAACCCACGAAGAAATTCATTAAGTAGAACCGTTGATGATGCTGCAAAAATTGAACGCACAATCGTTGCAAATATTGATTACTTAGTAATCGTTGCCGCTACCGCAAACCCAGAACCACGTCGCGGGCTTATTGATCGATTCTTAGTCTGCGCATTTCATGAAGGCATCTCACCAATACTTTTAATGACAAAAACAGATTTAGCTCCACTGCCTGATTTTATTGAAGAGTATCGAGCACTCGGTGTTCAAATTGTTTCTACATCGAGTAAGAAATCAGATCGTCAAGCTGATGTTGCAAAGATTCACGAACTTCTTGCTGGAAAAACCTCAGTTTTAGTTGGACACTCTGGTGTTGGTAAATCAACTCTGATTAATGATTTAGTGCCGCACGCAGGAAGAATTACTGGCGATGTCAATGATGTGACCGGACGCGGACGCCACACATCATCTAGTGCAATTGCACTTCCACTTTCACCAGATTTAGATCCTGCAGGTGGTTGGGCAATTGATACACCTGGTATTCGTGCATTTGGTTTGGCACATTTAGATCCAAACAAAATCATTGCATCCTTTAGTGATGTATCTGAAGTAGCCGCAACATGCATGCCACGCTGTTCACATAGTGAAGAGAGTTGCCGACTTAACGAATGGGCAGCACCAAATGGCACCGTCGATGTTGCTCGCACTCGTCGTTTGCAGAGTTTGCGATCACTCCTTGAAATTAAGGACTTTGATTCCACTGCTGATTCTTTGACTTCTGAATAATTCACAACAAACTAGATGCGTATGTGAGCAGACATCTGCTAAATGGGTGATCGCAGTAATTAGAGGCAAGTAAATAGTGTGCAAGTGTGCTTACTCCGCCTCGCGTTGTAGACTGACGAGGTGATGGCTACTCAATACTCGCGCGAAGCTGATGTGGCGCTGGCGCTGAAAATGGCTGATGCCGCCGACGTGATTTCGATGGCTCGTTATCAATCTCAGGACTTAGTAATCACAACAAAACCAGATAACACTCCTGTTACAGATGCTGACAAGGCAACAGAAAAAGCACTGCGCGACATTCTTGCTAAAGAGCGCCCGGATGATGGATTAGTCGGGGAAGAGTTTGGAACAAGTGGAAATGATGCCAAGCGATATTGGGTAATTGATCCAATTGATGGCACAAAGAACTTTATGCGCGGAGTTCCAAGTTGGTCGACTCTCATTGCACTCATTGAACGCAATGATGATGGCTCAGAACAGATTGTTGTCGGCGTTGTTAGTGCACCAGCCCTGTTTCGTCGCTGGCACGCAGCACTTGGTTTAGGCGCATACGTTTCACTTAACGGCGCTGCACCAAAGAAGATTCACGTCTCAGGTATTTCAACAATTAGCGATGCATCGATTACATATTCAGATTTCAATAACTGGAACCAGTATCTACCAAAGGTTCAGTCACTTCTTGCTTCTGCAAATAGAACTCGTGGCTTCGGAGATTTTTGGGCGCACATGTTGGTCGCAGAAGGCGCAGCAGAAGTCGCACTAGAAATTGGCGTAGCACTCTGGGACATGGCTGCAATTTCAATCATTGTCACAGAAGCAGGCGGGCGTTTTTCAAGTATCGATGGCGTCGATGGACCTGGTCACGGAAGCGGACTTTCGACAAACACAATTCTTCATCAACACGTACTCGATGCGCTGCGAGTTAAATAATGGCCAAGCGGATGAGCAACTTAATGAGCGGCGTAATGAGCGGCGCGGTCACTCGTGCATTGAGTGGATACTTAAATGACTAAGCGCGCACTGGAAACTCGCACCCTCAAATTAGAGGGAATGACGTGCAGTGCGTGTGTAAACACAATTGAACGTGCACTTAATAATTTAGATGGCGTTAGTGCAACTGTTAACTATGCAAGTGAAACTGCGCATATTTTGGCTCCAGCTGAGATTTCAACGAAGAAGTTGATCGCAACAGTTAAAGGCGCTGGATATTCTGCTCAATTACTAGGCGATTCAAATCAATTTGCGCTACATAGCAAGCGATCTGCGGTTGCACTGTTCTTCGCTCTTCTCTTCTCTGTTCCAGCCATTGCAATATCAATGACGATGGCATGGCATGAACAGATAGATGCCAGAATTTTGCAAACACTTGAAGATCTTCGAATTCTGCCTCCGTTGTATTCACCAACTGCTTGGCTGGTAATTGCACTTAGCGCGCCAGTTGTGCTCTTGGTCGCATGGCCAATTCATCGCGCAGCACTTCGTAATCTCTTACACCCAACGATGGATAACTTAATTTCACTGGGTTCACTCACCGCCTTCGGTTGGTCGATATATGCAAACGCAACAGGCAATGGTGATGTTTACACAGAAGTTGCCGCAGGTGTTGTCACTTTTGTCATTCTCGGAAGATTCCTTGAAACGCGTGCAAAACGTCGCGCAAGCAGTGCACTCTCTGCGCTCTTAGCTCTAAACGTTAAAGAAGTAAGTGTTATTCGCGGGGGATTAACGGCTCTTATTCCGGTTGAGAATTTAGAAATTGGCGATGAGTTTGTTGTTGTACCTGGAGATCGTGTTGCAACTGATGGTGTTGTTGTTTCTGGTAACAGCTCCGTAGATAACTCATTAATTACAGGAGAATCACTTCCATTAACAGTTGGTCCTGGCGACCGTGTAATTGGTAGTTCGGTAAATACAAATGGTCGCCTAATTGTTCGTGCAACTCGTGTCGGTCGTGATACTGAATACGCACGTATTACTTCAATGGTTATGGAAGCACAGAGCACCAAGGCTCCGATTGCTCGTCTAGCTGATCGAATTAGCGCTGTCTTTGTTCCAATTGTTACTGTGATTGCTTTGGCAACATTTGGCGTGCTTTGGTACAACGGGTATTCACTATCAGAATCAATTGCCACCGCTATTGCAGTAATTGTTATTGCTTGCCCATGCGCACTAGGACTCGCAACACCAGTTGCTTTACTCGTTGCATCAGGTCGCGGTGCTCAACGCGGAATCATTATTCGAAATCCTCGTGTGCTTGAAGTTGCTCGCAAGGTAGACACAATTGTTTTAGATAAGACCGGCACGCTCACAACAGGTGCGATGAAAGTTCATGAAGTAACAATCGCAACCGATGCGGGTGCCTTACTCGGCGCTTCTTTTGAACCGCTTCTTCGCGAAGCAACAATTCTTTCCACTGCTCTTTCAATTGAAGAACAAAACAACCATCCAATTGCATTGAGCATTCGTGAATTCATCTCAGCACAAGGAATTAAATCCACATCCGTTTCTGAGTTTCAGGTGACACCTGGATCAGGCGCTGCTGGTCGTGTAAATCTTGGAACGCACTCACCAGTTGTATTAATTGGTTCACCCGTGGCCGTTGCTCACAGCACAACGAATTTTCACCCACTTATTTCAGCAGCAGTGGAACGTGGACACGATGCAGGTTTGAGCGTTTCAGTATTGGCGTGGGATGGAGTTGCACTAGCTGTCTTTGCAGTCGGAGATGAACTTAAATCTGATGCGGCAGAGACAATTGCGAAGTTGAAGAGCGCTGGAATTACGCCTTGGTTGTTAACTGGAGATTCAGAGGATGCAGCTCAATCAATTGCTAAGCAAGTAGGAATTGAAAGCGGCCATGTTTTCTCTGGTGCGCTACCTCAAGGAAAACTTACAAAGATTCGTGAATTACAGAGTCAGTCACACACAGTTGTAATGGTTGGCGATGGCATCAATGATGCAGCGGCGTTAGTTGGCGCAGATGTAAGCATCGCAATGGGGACAGGCACAGATGTTGCCGTCTCCAGCGCCGACATCACACTGATGCGCACTGACCTTGCTGCAGTACTCGATGCACTAAAACTTTCGAAGCGAACCCTTAGAACTATTCGCGTAAACCTAGGTTGGGCATTCGCATACAACATCGTCGGTATTCCAATTGCAGCACTCGGTTTGTTATCGCCAATGTATGCAGCAGGTGCCATGGCGCTATCTAGTTTGTTCGTTGTGACCAATTCATTGCGCATCAAAGTTCCTCGTTCTCGCTAAATTCAAGCAAGGGACGCGCTTAACCGATCCATCAATCTTTATATAGCTTCAAGCATGGGACGCGCTTAACCGATCTATTACTAATTAAATAGCTTCAAGCATTGGTCTTGCGGGCACTTCATAAATTTTTCCAAGTGGAGAAGTCCATGTGCATGCACCATCGGAGTGAGACTTTAATTTCCAACCACCATGAGTTTTCAATCGATGATGTCTTCGACAAAGCGCTCCAAGATTTGCAGCCGATGTTTCACCACCACTTTCCCAACTCTTTGCGTGATCCAAATCTGCTCGAGCTGCCGATTGTCGGCAACCAGGAAATCTACAAGTTCGATCTCGCGCAATTAGAAAATCAACGAGTGCTTGCGGAGGTTCGTAACTTTCACGACCAAAATCTAGAAGTGTTCCAGTTTGCGGATCAGTGATAAATCGTTGCCACTTTCCATCAGATGCCAATGCGCGGGCAACCGATGCGGGAATTGCACCGTATCCAGCAAGTTGTCCTGGATTTTCTGCAAGTCCGAGAAGTGTTGGTAAATCAATCGTGACATTGACTGTTACTGGCCTGCGATGAAGTTTTACATCGACTGTGCTCTGCTGAAGTGACCATGCCGCAATACTTGTAAGTGCATCAGCGCGTTTCATATCCATTGAACGATGTTGCCCAGGTTGTACTTCTGAATCGTTTATTAATTCTGATGTAATTGACTCATTAGCAACCTGTGCATGAATGAAGTTCTCAATCGCTTTCATAACAATCTGCGCATCTTCTGCCGGCAGAATTGCAACGATTGTGGAGAGTCCATCTACTTCTCTAAAGCAAGAAACCCGCCGTGTATCACGTGCACGTTCGGCTATTTCTTCGAATGGTTCTGGCGCTAATTTAGCGATTGTTGTGCGCACTTTGTTTGCAACCTGTGTTGGCGTGTGAAACTCTGCATAAGCAAGCGCACTCTGTTCTATGGAATAGATATGCGCTGGACCCATTCCATCTCGAATTGCCGAAGCGCTTTCGCGAGCAATAACTGTTGCGTGCGCAGGTGAAATTTCGCCCATCGCCAAGGCTGAACAAACATTCGGTAAGTGGTTAACAAGAGTGCGGGCAACATCGATACGAATTTGAGCTGTACCGGTTGACATGCGAAGCGCTGTTGCTACATCTTCTCGTTCGGCGTCATCAACGCCGGTAAACATATCTTCGCTCTTGCTGCCTTCTTCACCAGCAACTGCAACGATTGCGCGTTGCATCATCGCTTGCAGCCAACTGATTTGTCGCTCAAGTGCGGATAAATAATCAATGCGCGCAGCAGCGGGAAGATCGAATGGATCGATTGCATTTAGTGATGTCAGGGTGTCAATGCCAGGCGCAGCAGCAAGTAATCGGGAGACAAGTTGTGTGCGCATGTGTGAACTATCACTAGGCGCACTGACAGAGTGTGGAAGTTATCCCCATGTTCAAACTAGAGTTATCGCCATCATGAGAGCTGGCCAATTAAGTAACGAACGAGCGTTGAACGTATCCGAGCGCAGCGCATCGGTGTACGAGAAGACACTGCGCGCAAAGGCTTTTGCCTATCTATTAGCCAGCACAACTTTGTTAGCAACCACCACAGCCTTCAGCGCGCTCACAGCCCCCGCCGCGCAAGCATTTGATCTGCCTCTCACTATTGCTGCAGACCAACTCTCTGGTTACGAAAGATCTCTCTTTAAACATTGGATCGATGCTGATAAAGATCGTTGCGATACTCGCAAAGAAGTTTTAATTCAAGAGGCAGTTGTATTACCGAAGTTAAGTAGCGGCTGTGTTTTAAACGGCGGCAAATGGATTAGCTCTTATGACTCATTAGCCACAACTGATTACTCAACTTTAGATATTGACCACATGGTTCCGCTCTCTGAAGCATGGAGATCTGGTGCATGGAAATGGTCGCCTGCACAACGCGAAGCTTTCGCAAATGACTTAACCGATCCACGTGCACTCATCGCAGTGACCGCATCTCTTAATCGTCAAAAGGGTGATCAAGATCCCAGTACATGGATGCCACCAGAGAACAAATGCACGTATGTTTCTAATTGGATTGCAATCAAAGTGCGATATTCACTCACTGTAGATTCAGCCGAAGCCAACGCACTTACATCACTCGTTGCCCAATGCAATATCACTTCTATCACTGCATTTTCACTTCCTGCATATGCACTTACTGCTGGGATTAATCCAATAACTCTTGTCTCGCCAACACCTGCGCCAACTCCAACACAATCAGTTGTTGAACCAACACCTGCATCAACTCCTGCACCGAAAGTTAAGAAAGCTGTTAAGTATTCAACGTGTGCAAAGGCGCGTGCTGCAGGTGTCACACCTATCGTTCGCTCCAAAGATAAAACTTTGTACGCCCTCAACAAGGCGCTGGATCGCGATAAAGATGGCGTCGCCTGCGAGTAACGGCGTTTTTTAAAACCCCCGCCAGCGGTTAAGATTGGCGTGTGGAACCACAGAAAGTACTTCTCTATTACGGCTTTACGCCCATCGAAGACACTGCTGCTGTGCGCTTATGGCAACTAACTCTCTGCGAATCCCTTGGAATTAAAGGTCGCATTCTCATCTCTCGCCATGGAATCAACGGAACAGTTGGCGGCGATATGGAATCCCTTAAGAAATATGTTGCACGCACTAAGAAATACCCAGGATTTAAAAAAATAGATTTCAAATGGTCAGATGGAACTGGAAATGAATTCCCTCGCCTAGCAGTTCAAGCTAAAGATGAACTCGTTGCATTTGGTGATCCTTCAGTTATTAAAGTAAATGAAAACGGAGTCGTAGGTGGCGGAAAACATCTCAAGCCATACGATGTTCAAAAGCTCGTTGAAGAACGTGGCGATGAAGTTGTCTTCTTTGATGGTCGTAACGCTTTCGAAGCAAAAATTGGAAAGTTTAAGAACGCAGTTATTCCTGACGTAACAACATCACGTGATTTCGTAGAAGAAATCAAGAGTGGAAAGTACGATCACCTCAAGGACAAGCCAGTTGTTACATATTGCACTGGCGGAATCCGCTGCGAAATTCTTTCAGCGGTCATGGTCGACAATGGCTTTAAAGAGGTTTACCAAATCGAAGGTGGAATCTTTAAGTACGGCAAGAAGTACGGCGACAAAGGATTATGGGAAGGCTCGCTCTATACATTTGATGCTCGCATGGCTATTGATTTCTCTTCAAAGACAAAAGTTATTGGCGAGTGCGAAAGCTGCAACGCTCCAACTAAACAGTTCTATAACTGCGCACGAAAAGCGTGCCACGAATTAGTTTTGCTCTGTGAAGATTGCTCAAAGATTGATGTAAGCAAAAGCTGTATTCACGATAGCAATCGTGCATACGACTCCGAAATGATTGGCTAGTTTTACTCTTCTACAATTTCAGTAGGCGCACCATGTACGTTCAATACGTCCTTCTTATGAATAGCTGGCACAGTTCCTAGTAATCCTTTTTGGAAGTCTTCAAAAGCCTGTAGTACTTCGCGCTTGGTATTCATAACGAATGGACCCATCCACGCAACAGGTTCTTTAATTGGTTGTCCGCCAAGAATAAATAGTTCTAATTCAGGTGAACGAGTTTCTTGTTGATTTGCAGCGCGAATAACCAGAGTATCTCCCTCACCGAAAACAGTAAGTTGTCCCATCTGAACAGGGCGAGATTCTTCGCCAACAAAACCATGTCCTGCCAATGTGTACACAAGTGCGTTGTAATCCTTGCGCCACGGAAGACGAAGTTCAGCACCTGGTTGAACAGTTGCATGCACCAAAGTGATTGGTGTCTGTGTTGATCCTGGACCTTTGTGTCCATCAATTTCGCCGGCAATAACGCGAATCAATGCACCGCCATCGTGGGACGCAAGAAGTGCAACTTCACTTGCACGTAGATCTTGATATGCAGGTGGCGACCACTTTTTAGCAGCTGGAAGATTTACCCATAATTGAAATCCGTGGAACAAACCACCGCTCATAACTAAATGCTCTGGGGGAGTTTCGATATGCAAAATTCCTGCACCAGCAGTCATCCATTGTGTGTCACCATTTTGAATTGTTCCGCCGCCACCATTGTTGTCATAGTGATCAAAGATTCCATCAATAATGTATGTAACAGTTTCAAAACCGCGGTGTGGATGCCAAGGAGTTCCCTTTGGTTCACCTGGTGCATATTCAACTTCACCCATCTGATCCAAGTGAATAAATGGATCGAGCTCTGCTAAATCGACGCCGGCAAATGCGCGACGAACAGGAAAGCCTTCACCCTCAAAACCTTGTGGCGCAGTTGTGATGCTCTTTACCGAACGTGGTTGCGCACCTGGGTTTGCAGAGATGCGTGGAAGTACGGTGATATCGGAAACTGTTACTGCTGGCATGTGGACTCCTTACCTAGTATCCCGAGAATAGTTGAACTTTCAACTACCAGCAACTCGAAAGTCCCACGTGGGCCAGCGCCAACGAAGCTGCGATTTAGAGAGCTTTGAGCGCTGAAACCACCTTGGTCAGAGATGCCTTCGCATCGCCAAAGAGCAACATCGTCTTTGGGTCATAGAGCAATTCGTTTTCGATTCCGGCAAAGCCAGGGCGCATCGAACGCTTTAAGAAGATGACGTTTGCTGCATTGGAAACTTCCAAGATTGGCATTCCATAGATCGGACATCCCGGAGTTGTCTGCGCCGCAGGGTTTACAACATCGTTTGCACCGATGACGATAGCAACATCTGTCTGACCAAATGTTGGATTGACCTCATCCATCTCAGCCAATTGATCATAAGGAACATTTGCTTCAGCTAACAAGACGTTCATATGTCCTGGCATGCGACCTGCAACTGGGTGAATTCCATATGCAACATCGATTCCCTTAGAGATCATCAGATCTGCAAGTTCACGAACTGTGTGCTGAGCTTGTGCAA
>JACCDY011321392.1_pt1 | contig 11509 bp, 9 predicted proteins | sample 7446391 | NCBI WGS metagenome assembly JACCDY01 (sample SAMN15323451, study PRJNA562643) | freshwater metagenome | isolation source: river surface water | place: USA:Blue River Watershed | collected 2017-08-18
AACGCCCGCAATTTCCCGATCCCGGCCAACGTGGGCCGCATTCTCATCTGCGCCCCTGCCTCCATAACAACCTTTTTTCCCTCCGCCTCAACCTCCAACCGAATCGGTGCCTCACCGGCCTGGCCCGCCACAATCTCCTTCACCTTCGCCATCGTCTCACCCCCCAACTGTTCCCGGCTGGGTGCCAGATGAATGTGGGTGACCCACTTGGCCACCGCGCTTTCCAACGTGACGCACTCGGAAGTCCGGAGCCGGACTCGCTCCTCCGCATCGGTGTCCACCGATCCGCCCACCACCAACGGGGTGCCCACTTTCAGAAAGGTTCCCGACTCCCGGTACAGGTCCGGAAAAATCATCACCTCCATCCGCCCTGTCTTGTCCTCCAACATCACCCGCGCATACGGCCGCTTGTCCTTCTGGGTCAGCCGCACCTCCACCGCCGTCACCACCCCCGCCATTCGCACCGCTGTGCCGGTCTGCATTTCTTCCGGCTCCCCCAGGTTCACCGTCCGAAAGGCCCGTAGGTCCGCCTCGAACTCATCCGCCGGATGTCCGGTTACATAAAAGCCCAGCAGCTCCTTTTCCGCCGCCAGTTTTTCCCGCGCCGGCCAGTCCGCGAAAGTTTCCGGCGCTTTTTCCCCACCTGTCTTGGCCTGGGGCAACCCCACCTCTTCCAACCCAAACAAGGTCCCTTGCCCCCGCTCCTTGTCCCTTGCGACCGAGGCCGCCGAACCCAATGCCACCTCCAGCTTGGAGGCCAGCCACGCCCGGTTTTGGGAAATGGTGTCGAATGCGCCGCACCGGATCAGGCTCTCCATCGCCTTTTTGTTGATCGCCTTGTAATCCACCCGCGCGCAGAAATCCTCGATCGAGCGGAACGGGCCTCCGGTTTTACGCGCCTCGATGGCCGCCTCCACGCAGGCCTCCCCCACATTTTTTACCGCCCCCAGGCCGAACAGAATCTTCCCCGGTTGGACGGTGAACCTCTTCTCACTCGTGTTCACGTCCGGCGGTAGAATCTGGATGCCCATGCGCTGCGCCTCCGCCGTGAACAAAGCGATCTTGTCGGTGTTATCCAATTCATGGGAAAGCAACGAGGCCATGTACTCTGTCGGGTGGTTGGCCTTGAGATACGCCGTCTGGCAGGCCACCACCGCATAGGCCGCGCTATGGCTTTTGTTGAAGCCGTAGCCGGCAAACTTCTCCAGCAAATCAAAGATCCGCAGGGCTTGGGAACGCGGAATCTGGTTCACCTTTGCGCACCCCTGTACAAACGTCTCCCGCTGCTTGGCCATCTCCTCCGGCTTCTTTTTCCCCATCGCCCGCCGCAACAAGTCCGCCTGCCCCAGCGTATACCCAGCCAACGAACGCGCCGCCGCCATCACCTGCTCCTGGTAGATCAACACGCCGTAGGTCTCCGCGCTGATGGCCTCCAATAGGGGATGCTCGTAGGTGAACTGGGATTTTCCCTTCTTCCGCTTCACGTACTCGTCAATCAGGTCCATCGGGCCGGGACGATAAAGGGCAATCAAAGCGATCAGATCCTCGATGCCCTTCAAATCAAAGATCTCGCACGTCCGCCGCATTCCGGGGGATTCCACCTGGAACACGCCGATGTTTTCCGCCCGGTTCAGCAGTTCATAGGTCTTTTTGTCGTCCAACGGGATCTCCTCCGGCCTCATCGTTTTGCCGGTGGTCTCTTGCACGAGGCGGAGACAGTCCTGGATCACCGTCAGGGTCTTCAGCCCGAGAAAATCCATTTTCAAAAGCCCGATATCCCCCACCTCATTCATCGAGAACTGGGTCATCACCGCCCCGGTGTCGTCCCGCGTCAGGGGCAGATAGTCGGTCAAATCCCGATCGGCGATCACCACCCCCGCCGCGTGCGTGCCGCTTTGCCGAACCATCCCCTCGAGTTGCAGGGCCGACTGAATCACCGGCTTCACGGACTCCTCTTCGGCCATCCGCTTCAACTCCGGCACCTGCTTCAGCGCATCGGATAGTTTGGCCCCCGGCACCTTGGGAATCAGGTCCGCAATCCGAGACGTCTCCCCGAAACTCATCCCCATTACCCGACCCACGTCCCGGACCGCCATCTTCGCCCCCATCGTTCCGAACGTGATGATCTGGGCGACGGCTCGCTCGCCATACTTGTTGCGGACGTAGGCAATCACCTCTTCCCGGCGATCCGGGCAAAAATCCATGTCGATGTCGGGCGGAGAAATCCGCTCCGGGTTGAGAAACCGCTCAAACAGCAGACCGTAACGCAACGGACACAGATCCGTGATCCCCAGCACGTACGAAACCAGGCTCCCCGCCGCGCTGCCTCGACCCGGCCCGACCGCAATGCCCTGACGCTTGGCATGATCGATAAAATCCCAAACGATCAGGAAATAACTGATGAACCCGGTTTTCTCGATCACCCCCATCTCAAACTCCAACCGCTCCTTCAGATCCATGTCGGTTTCGGCTCGCGGTCCGTACCGCTTCCGCAGCCCCTCCTGACACAATTTGCGGAAGTACTGCTCCCGCGTCATGCCCGCCGGCACGGGAAAGGCCGGGAATTTGTTGCCGCCCAAGTCCAACTGTAAATCACACCGCTCCGCGATCGCCGCCGTGTTTTCCAAGGCCTCCGGGAACCCGGCAAAGAGCGCGGCCATCTCCTCGGCCGATTTGAGATAGAACTCCGGTCCGTACGATTTCATTTTGCGGTCGGGATCGTTCAGCCGGCCGTTGGTCGAGATGCAGACCAGAATCTCCTGCGTGATGGAATTCTCCTTCCGCACATAATGCACATCGTTGGCGGCCACCAGCGGCGTCCGGGTCTCCTGGCCCAGCTTGCGATAAAACTCCCGGACCCGTTCCTCCTCCGGGAGGCCGTGATGGTGAATCTCGAGGAAAAAGTTTTCTGCGCCCAGAATTTCCCGGTACTCGCCGACCAGCCGCTTCGCATCCGCTTCCCGCCCCTCCAGAAACGCCGAGGCGACCTCACTCTTGAGACAGGCACTGGTTCCGATCAGGCCCGTCGCGTGCTGGGCTAAGAGTTTGTGGTCGATCCTCGGTTTGTAGTAGACGCTCTCGAGATGCGCCGATGTCACCAGTTGGATTAGGTTGCGATAGCCCTCCAAATTCCGCGCCAGCAGGAGAAAATGATAGTTCGCATCTTTCCCCCCTGCGGTGGATTTTTTTTCAAAGCGGTCGCCCGGCGCCATGTACACCTCGCACCCGACGATCGGCTTCACCCCGGCCTTTTGTGCCGCCTGGTAAAACTCCACCGCCCCGTAAAGATTGCCGTGGTCCGTCAACGCCAGGGCCGGTTGATCCAGTTCCTTGGCCCTCCCCACCAGATCCGGAATCCGGCAGGCGCCGTCCAGGAGCGAGTACTCCGAATGGCAATGCAGATGAACAAACGGTTTGGCCACAGACGGATAATTTGTGCTGCCCCACAAGCCCTTCCAGCAATTTCGGCAAACTATCCGACACCGGCGGGGATAAGTGGACGAAACGACTCAGCCCCCTCGGGTAGAGTTGCTTTGGCGAGACAGCCGTCGCGGACTTCGACGAAAACATAAACTACCGCCGAAAAACAACCTTCCCTCAATCCCGGTCTTTGGATATAACGAACCGATGGTTGAAATTAGGCTCAAGCGCGGCGAGTCGGTCGATAAGGCCCTCCGTCGCCTGAAAAAGAAGCTCGATCGCGAGGGCATCCTCCGCGATGTCCGCGCCCGCCGCTCCCATGAGAAGCCCAGCGTGAAGCGCCGCCGGAAGATGAAAGAGCCCAAGATCAACTTTTACGGCAATTTCTCCCTCTAAGACCCACACCCCTCGGACGGTCTCCGCCGATCCGCTCGATTCCTCCCTCGTCGACACCCTCCTTTCCACGGAGAACCCTTTTCGGGGTCACATCCATGTGACCCCCCAAGCCAGCTCCACCCAGGACCTCGCCCGCAAATCCTCGGAAATCCCTTCGGTCTGGGTGGCGGAAATTCAGACCGCCGGCCGGGGACGCCAAGGTCACACCTGGACTTCCGATCGCCCTCTCGGGCTCTGGTGCTCCGTCCTGCTCGAGCCAAACGAACAACAGCTCCCGCGGCTCTCCATCCTCGGTTCGCTGGCCGCGGCCGATGCGGTCCGCGCCCTCACCCAACTGGAGCCCAGCCTGAAATGGCCTAACGACCTACTTTGGCAAAATCAGAAGTTGGCTGGGCTGTTGGTCGAAACCGTCGCACGCCCGGGTCGTCTCCCCCTCGGCATTTTGGGACTCGGCCTCAACCTCGCCCACCAGATGGCTGATTTTCCCCGCGATCTCAAAAAAAGCGCTGTTTCCCTGCGCCAAGCCTCGGGCCGAAACGTGCCTCGCACTCAGGCTCTGGCCGCCTTCCTTGACGCCCTCGCCCACCGATGGACCCAACCGCCGGATGAGATCCTCGCGGACTTCCGCGCTGCCTGGTGCCAGCAGGGTCGCACCCTCCAGGTTCGCTCCGGGGGTCGGGAGTTTGCCGGCACGGCCGAGCAAGTGGATGACTCCGGCCACCTTCACCTCCGTCTGTCCGATGGATCGACCAAGGTGTTTGCCTCCGGGGAGGCCGATTTTCCCGCGTGAACCTCTCCACCGTTTTGGCAAAGTGACCTTTCCCGTGAACACCAACCGCATTGATCGCCTGTTTGCCCATCTCCGCTCCCAAAAAAGGAAGGCTCTTGTCGCCTATCTCGTGGCCGGTGATCCCGATCTCGAATCCACCGCCCAGCTCGTCCCCGCCCTGGCCGAGGCAGGGGCCGATCTCGTTGAACTGGGTGTTCCCTTCTCGGATCCCCTGGCGGACGGGATCGTCAACCAGCTGGGCTCCCAGCGCGCCCTCGATTCCGGAACCACTCTCCCCAAGGTCCTCGATCTCGTCGCCCGTTTGCGCAAGGAAAAGTGCGACATCCCTCTGGTCCTTTTCACCTACTACAACCCCGTTTTCGCCTACGGCCGGGAAAAGTTTGAGAAAGATGCCGCCCAGGCCGGCGCCGACGGCCTTCTTCTCCTTGATCTCCCCCCCGAGGAAGCGGACACCGATCTTCCTCCTTCCGACACGCTTCGTCGGATCGTCCTCGTGGCTCCGACCACTCCTGAGGCCCGCCTGAAGGAGATTACCCGCCGCGCCTCCGGTTTTATTTACTACGTCTCGCGGGAGGGAGTCACCGGCATGCAACAAAGCCTGCCCGCCTCGCTTTCCGATCGGGTCAATCTTCTCAAAAAAACCACGCCGCTTCCCGTCTGCGTCGGCTTTGGCATCTCAAATCCCGCCCAGGCCGGAGAGGTTGCCAAACTCGCCGACGGCGTGGTCGTGGGCAGTGCCATTGTCGACCGGATCGGCCAACTGGGGCGGAGCCCCAAACTTGCTGCCGAAGTGGCATCGTTTCTCCGCCCGCTTGCCCACGCCGTTCATTCCGCGTGAGCCGGGCCCTTGGTATCGACTTCGGCACCCGCCGGATCGGCCTCGCTCTTTCCGACCCCACCGGCACCCTCGCCTCCCCACTTCCTTTTTTGGAGAACAGCACCCCGGCGGAAGTAACCACCAGGCTAAAAGACCTTATCCAGACCCACGGCGTGGAGACCATTGTGGTAGGCATGCCCCGGAACATGGACGGCACCTACGGCCCGTCCGCCGAAAAAGTCCGACATTTTGTTGCACAAATGCAGCCCCATCTTCCCGCCAAGATGGTCACGGTGGATGAGCGCCTAACCACCGCCCAGGCCGCCCGAGGCTTATCCCAAATGGGACTGAATCAGAAGGATTTACGCAAAAAAGTCGACAGCTCTTCCGCAGCGTTAATTCTCCAACAATTCCTTGACCGAAATAGTCAGCATCCCTAGTCAGATACCCATGCACCTCGGAGGCAAGTTTGAAAGGTTCGTCCGTGTTTTGATCCGGACTTTCAGTTTATTCACCGTTTTATTCACTTTTCCGTCCCTCTCCCTGGCCGGAGATGGTGACCTGACCGTTCCGGGAACGGACACCAAACTCTCCGTCTCGCCGAACTCCAAGTCCGTTGAGCCCGACGACCTTGCCTCGTACATCTTTGTCGAGGACCGGATCACCCTCGAGTTCATGACCGGTGCCATGTTCTCCCCCTGCGGTCTCGGCCCCACGGTGCCCGTCTATAACTACCAACAAAACAATGTCCGCCTTGGCTGGATGCTCGACTCCCCTGACTCCTGGGGCCCTCAGGCCGGTATCGACGATCCGCTACGTGGCACCTTTGAGGCCGTTCTCGAAACCACCGGTTCCTACGTCTGGCAAAGCTTCGGCACCTATATGGTCGGCATCACCGGTCTGGTCCGTTACAACTTCGTTCAACCCAACTGGATCGTCGTCCCCTACATCCAAGGTGGATCCGGCATCATCTATACCAACGCCCGCAACTGGTCCGATCAGGATGCGATCGGGGGCAATTGGGAATTCACCCCGCAGTTTGCCGGCGGCTTGAAGTTCCTCCTCGAAAAGAACTGGACCTTCAACATCGAAGGCTCATTCCAGCATATCTCCAACGCCAACACCTCCGCCCGCAATGAGGGCGTCAACGCGTACGGCGGCTTCGTCGGCTTCACCTACGTCTTCGATAAAGTTTGGTCCGACTGAGAGTCCAAGCGGTAAGCCACTTTCGCAAAAAGTGGCTACCTAAAATGATGGGGCTTGGATTCAAATTTCTTGCAGCTAACGGCCTGTAGCCTTTCTCATTCCCCCCCCGGTGAAATTACAAACGTTCAAATTCACCCTCGCCTACCGCGGTGAGGATTTCTTTGGTTGGCAGCGGCAGGATCCCCACCCCACCGTCCAGCTGGCCCTCGAAAACGCCTTGAAAAAAATCTTTGGGAAAGCCTTCGCGGTGGCCGGCTCCGGGCGGACCGACCGCGGCGTCCATGCCCTCGGTCAAACCGCTTCCGCGACTCTTCCCCCCACCCACACCCCTGCCGTGCTTCTGCGGGCCCTGAATTTCCACCTTCCTCCCGGCGTTCGCGTTCTTTCCATCCAGCGGGAAAAAACAAAATTCCACGCCCGCTTCTCCGCTAAGGGCAAATCCTACCTCTACCGCATCGTCAACGCCCCCTTCCTCCATCCCCTGGAGATGGGCCGGGCCTGGCATGTTCCACGTCCCCTCAACCTGACCGCCGTCCGCCAAGCTGCCCGGCTCTTTGTCGGGAAACATGACTTTGCCTCCTTCACTTCCAACCCTGGCTATGAGCGCGAATCCACCGTCCGCTGGCTCCGTGCCATCCGCATCGCCCGGAAACCCGGTTCTGTTTTGGAACTGACTTTTACGGGAGACGGTTTTCTCTACCGCATGGTCCGCAATCTGGTCGGAGCCTTGGTCAAGGTGGGCCACGACCGCCTGAGCGTGCCGGAGCTAAAAAAAATTCTCCACGCCCGCACCCGCTCCTCGGCCCCACCAACCGCCCCCGCGGATGGCCTTTATCTTCTCAAGGTTCGCTACCGGTAGGCCCCTTTCACGGAAAGGGGCTACCCGACTTTGGTCACTTGGCTCCGAAATTCCGCTATTTCCTCATTCACGGCCTTCCACTGCTTCCCATCAAACTTGGAGCCCGGCTCTTTTAATTTCCGGCTGAAGGCCTCCACCTTTTCCACGGCCGGTCGCCACTCTTTCTCCGGCATCTCTGCCAAGGCATCCCGCGCGATCTCCGCACAGGCCGGATTATGGCAAATAAGCAGAATCTCCTCCCCGGCCCGCACCGCCTGTCGCGACGCCTCGGCACTGCCATACCGGTTGGCGATCGCCCCCATTTCCAGGTCATCCGTCATCACCAGACCCCGGTACCCCATCGCCTCCTTCAGCAGGCCGGTCACAATGTCCCGGTTCAGGCTTGCCGGACCGGAATCCTTACCCCAAGCGGGAAACTGTGCGTGTCCTACCATAATGGCCTCGCACTCCTTGCCCACTTCCCGAAAAACAGAGAGCTCCTCCGCCTCAATCTTTTCCCTCGTCCGATCCACCAGCGGCAGATCCCCGTGCGGATCGAGACCGCAAAAAGTATACCCTGGGAAATGTTTTCCTGTGCCTCCGACCCCCGCCGCCTGCATTCCCCTAAGGTACGCTCGCGCCCGAGGAATCACTTGGGCCGGGCCCGCACCGTAACACCGCCCCGCCAGGGAGTTGTCGATTCCCTTTCGCTCCGGTGGGGCATAGTCCAACACTGGGGCTAGGTTCAGGTTCAGTCCCACCGCCTGCATGACCCGGCCCGTCAGCCGACCGTGCTCGGCAAACCACTCCTCCTTGCCGGCCTTCGCCAAATCCTCCCCGCTCGGAGGCCGCTCCCCCATCACCGCCAAACGGCTCACCCGTCCCCCCTCCTGGTCCACCGTGAGGATCACCGGATGCCCTGCCAGCTCCCGACACTCCTGCACTAAAGCATGAAATTGGGCGGGCTCTGCCATGTTGCGCGTAAAATAAATAAAACCCCCTGGTCGGATACGCCGGATGAGTTCCCGCAAACCATTGTTGAGTTCTGGCCCAGGGACCCCCATGACAACCAGTCGACCGGCAGGGTGGGCATCCATCCCCTTTGGCATAAGGAAATTTACCCCCGTGCGCACGCCCAAAACCAGCCTCTTGGCCGTAATTCCCCATTTTTCTCCTTACCTCCCCCGCGACCTCTACCTAACGTGATCATGATGCCCGCCTTTCAGATCATCTTTACCCCGGCCAGTTCGGCAGAGATCAGCCAACTGCCCACCCCTTTGCAGGTGGAGGTCCTGCGGGAGTTTGATGTCCTCACTTCAGACTTTCTCACCCGCCACCCCGATCGTTTTGGCACGGTCCGGCGATCCGACCGCACGCTCTACCGCTACCGGGCCGGTGACTATCGCATCTACTTCGAACAAAAGACGGCGGGCCTCGTCATCCACCGTGTTCTCCATAAAAACTCCCTTAAGGACTTTGCCTTCCGCTCACAACTTCCGGGATCGGAGGACGAAGAACTCGCCGGCAATCCCAAATTCTGGGATCTGATCGACTCCGCTGCGGCCGCTCCCAGCCGAAAGTAAAACCATGCGTCCTTTCTTTCTCCTCGTGGCCCTGCTTTCCCCATGGCTGACCGGATGCCAGTCTGGTCCCAAGATGGGCAACCTCGTCGCTCTTTACACCGACTTTGGGCTCAACGACCCGTATGTTGGACAGCTCAAGGGTGCGGTCAAAACCGTCAATCCGGGGGCTGAACTCTTGGATCTGTCCCACGACAGCACCGTCTTCGATGTTTCCTCCGCCTCCTACCTCCTCGCTAAATCCACCCGGACACTACCCGCGGGCACAATCATCATCGCGGTGGTGGATCCAGGCGTGGGTTCCGCACGCGCCGCCCTGGCCGTCCGCACGGGAGCCGGTCGGATTTACATCGCCCCTGACAATGGGATTTTGACCGAGGTTCTTGCCCGCGAAGGACTGACCGAGGCTCGCTTGATTGAGAACAAGGACCTTTTCCTTCCGGGGGAAGCTTCCTCCACCTTTCACGGGCGCGACATTTTCGCCCCCGTCGCCGCTCACTTGGCTAATGGGACAGCCTTGGATGCGGTGGGCCCCAAGGCGGAAAAACTTTTGCGATTACCCCGCAACACCGCCACGGTCATGCCGAACCTCGCGAAGGGACTGGTCCTCTTTATTGATCATTACGGCAACATCCTCACCAATATTCCCGGATCGGAACTCGCTAAGCTTAGATCCGGACAACTCCTGAATCTCACCATCAAGGGAAAACCTGTGCCCGTCCCCTTCTTACGCACTTATGCCGAAGCCCCGGATGACCGCCCCTTCGCCTTGGTCAACAGTGACGGAGAATTTGAAATCGCCATCGCCAAAGGCAGCGCCGCCAAAAAACTCGGGGTTTCTCCCGGCGATCCCGTTGTCCTGAAATTCTAGACACCCCCTCTCTTGGGACTGAAGCAGCCGCCGGGGTTTCTTATCGATGAGACGCAGATATCGCTGAGGATTCTTTTTTTTGCTCTTTTTTCCCAAATCCAAAATCAAAACCAATCCTTCAATATCCCTCTACCTCTTCAGCCCTTTCCCCAACATCTCTTTCGCCAGCATCCGGGCCGCTTTTCCTTCTCCTCCCAGCATCCGGGTCAGCTCCTTCTCCCGGTTTTCTCCCTCCAGTTTCTCCAACTCGGCAAAGGTCCTGCCTTTGTCCACCCGTTTGGCCACCGCAAAATGGTTGTCGGCGGCCGCCGCCACCGCCGGCAGGTGTGTCAGACACAGGACTTGGTGGCTTTTTCCCAATCCCCGCAGCCGCGCTGCCACCGCCACGGCCGTCTCCCCACCCACATTGGCGTCCACCTCGTCAAAAATCAGGATCGGAACTGCATCCCGTTCCGCCAACACCGTCTTCAATCCCAACATGACCCGGGCCATCTCCCCGCTGGAGGCAATGCCCCTTAAGGGACGCGGGCTTTCCCCGGGATTAGGGGCAAATAAAAGCTCCACACTTTCCGAGCCGTCCGGCCCGGACTCCTGCGGCTTGATCTCCACCTCCAAACGGCTTTGGGCAAACCCAAGCCCCCGCAACTGCTCGGTCACCTCCTTGGCAAAGCGCGGGGCGGCTTTTTTTCGGCCTTCCGCCACTTTGCCACAGGCCTGCATGTGCCTCTTGGCCGCCCCTTCCACTTCTCGGCCCAGCGCTTTTTCGGTCCCGCCGGCGTCGGCCAGCTCCTGTTGCCTCTTTTGCAGATCACCCAAACGGGCCAGCGCCGACTCCACACTCCCGCCATACTTTTTCTTCAGGCCCAGAACCACATCCAGGCGTTTTTCCATCTCTGCCAATCGTTCCGCATCCAACCCCACCTGTTCCGCCCGCTGCTCCGCTTCCCTTGCCAGATCTCGGAGCGTCTCCACCGCCTGCTCATTTCGTGAACGCATCTCCGCCGCTGCCCCGTCCAGCCGCTCCCATTCTGCCAATGCCTTCTGCACTTTCCCCAGAAAGCCCAGGGCATTTTCTTCCCCGGACTCCAGCAGACCATTCACCTCGGCGGCCAGCTCCACAATTCTTTTGCCATGCCCAGCCGCGGCATGATCCCGCTCCAACTCCTCGTCTTCCCCGGGCCTCAATCGGGCCTGCTCCAGCTCACGCACTTGGTGGTCAATCAGCTCTTTCGTGGCTCCATCTGCCCCGGCCATGCGCCGGCGAAATTGCTCCAAATTTTCCTCAGCCTCCCGCTTCTGTCGCCAGGCCAAACGCACCGCTTCCACCTCCTTCTCCAATCCCCCAAAGCGATCCAAGGCGGACCGCTGCGTCGCGGGAGAAAGCAGGGTCTGGTGATCGTGCGGCCCATGCAGGTCCACTAACCGGTCCCCCAACTCTTTCAGCACCCCCAGCGTCACCGCTGACCCGTTGAGAAACTGCCGCCCCGTACCTGTCGCGCTGATCTCCCGCTTGATCACCAGCATGCCTTCCGGATCGGCCTCCACGCCTTTCTCCTCCAGCCAACTCCGGTAAGCATCGGCTCCACCCAGT
>JACCDY010305260.1_pt1 | contig 11507 bp, 11 predicted proteins | sample 7446391 | NCBI WGS metagenome assembly JACCDY01 (sample SAMN15323451, study PRJNA562643) | freshwater metagenome | isolation source: river surface water | place: USA:Blue River Watershed | collected 2017-08-18
CAACTGGTCCAACTGGAGTAAGCGGCGCTGTTGGAAGTACTGGTCCAACTGGAGTAAGCGGCGCTGTTGGAAGTACTGGTCCAACTGGTTCTACTGGAAGTACTGGAAATATTGGACCAACTGGTCCAACTGGCACCATCGTAGGTGGCTACGTCGACTTGACTACAAATCAAACTATACAGGGTTCAAAAATATTTGCACAGCCGGGAACTACAGACTTGGCAAATTGTTCTTTTTGCGTAGCTCCAGACCCAGTCATTATGACGGGTTCAAATAACTATTATTTTTCGAACTTTTTAAAACCTCAAACATTTGGGGCAACAACTGGTCAAGCATCTACTGTGTTTATTAGCGCGGCACCTGATAATGCAACTAATGCTTATTCTTTACTTATAAACTCTGGAAATACAAAGTTAGCTGGCGCGCAAGTTTCTACTTTGAAAGTGGGTACCAATGGTACAACTGCTACAGAAATTCAGCGCGGAAAAACAACAATTACTTTGACTGGAGCAATCGGGGCGGGAGGTAATTTGACGGCAAACGCCAATTTTACCAATACCTTTAGTAGTACTCCATCTGCAATACTGGTTACTTTGCAAGTGTTTGAAGGCACATTATCAGGTTCAAGTTTTCTATTCGCTACAGCGCGAGTAGCTAGTACAACGCAGTTTACATACAATATTAGAAATGTCGATACAACGTCGAAAGGAACTAATGGTGATACTATCATACTCGCATGGACTGCGTGGATTTAATTACTTGCAAAGTGAAACTTGCGAGACTTGTCTCGCAATAACAGTAAGCTACAGTAACTTGTGAATTTACTAAAATGCAAATATGTTATTAAAATTTCAACACTTAAAGACTTGAATTACTATTAAAAAGCTCTTATAGCTCAGATTTGGTAGAGCGTTGGCCTTATGAGTCAAAGGTCGCGGGTTCAAACCCCGCTAAGAGTACTATAATATACTATTTTTATTCAAAAATAGTATACATTTATCTAAATTTATAAATCAATAAATGATAGACTATGCTTCTCTTTTACCGTATTATCCATCTATTACAGATCCTACTTTTCAACAACAGATATATAACAAAGAAGAATTTTATAAACTAAAATTAGGTCGAAATCAAGAAAATATCGCTCGCGGCCAATACTTAAATCATCAACTTATTATAGCCAGATATTTATCGGCGTATACCAACTATAATGGGGCCTTATTATTTCACGAAATGGGCACAGGAAAAAGTTGTGCAGTATTTGCTCTTACTGAAACTTTGAAACTTACAAATAAATATAAACGTTGTGTAGTTTTAGCAAGAGGTCGCGATTTACTTATTAATCTTATGAAAAATTTTGTATTTTCTTGCTCCACTGAATATACGATAGATACAACTGAAGATAGGAAAACGCAAATAATGCAGATGCGCCGCGCACTTAAAAAGTTTTACTCGTTCAACACATTTTTAACATTTGCCCGTGAGTTGGATAAGCAATCCGATGAATTTTTACGTAAGCAATATTCCAATACTATTTTTATAGTGGATGAAGTACATAATATTAAAGACAAAGATATAAAAAGTGTCGTATACGCGCAATTTCATCGTGTTTTACATCTCGCACAAGATACTAAAATTTTACTATTATCAGGAACACCTATGACAGATGAAGCATACGAACTTGCCGATATTATGAATTTACTCTTGCCTCTAAATTTCCAAATGCCTACTGGGTTTGAATTCAACCGAATGTTTCTATCTCAACTAGCTGATCAAACGTTTGAAGTTAATCCAGCGGCTGAAGGTAAACTCAAAGAATATTTGCGCGGACGAATAAGTTATCTTCGTTCGGATTACGGTTCTACAATTGTTGTCTATAATCAGGGTAGTTTTAATAAAAAATTACAGTTTGAGGCGGCTTCTAAACAAGATACTATTCCCCAATTTAGAACCGTAGAAACATATATGTCTTCTCATCAAAATAAAGGATATGCGCGTGCGTATCTTGAAGATACGCAGGGTAAAAATAGTAGTATTTATACTAATTCACAACAAGCATCATTATTCGTATTTCCAAATGGCGACTGGGGTGCAATTGGTCTATCCAAGTATCAAAATGGAAAAAGAATAAATAAAGAATTGGCTGCTCGTCTGCAAAATATAGAATCATTAGCGCAATATTCTATAAAGTATGCAGCGGCTATAAAAACTATATTAGAAACTCGAAATGCAAATATTTACGTCTACATGTCTATTGTTAATGGTTCTGGCGCCAATTTATTTTGTCAAATTCTAGAGCTTTATGGATTTTCTAAAAGTAATGGCCGCGAACCGACCAAAGGGCGGCGTTATATTCTTTTAACTGGAGAAACAGCCAATATTGACACTCTAATTACTTATTATAATCATCCTAGAAATTTGCATGGTGAATATTGTCAAGTTGTGATTGGCAGTCGTAAAATTGCAGAAGGATATACTTTCAAAAATGTTCTTCTTATTTTAATGCTTACTTATTTTTGGAACTTGACAGAAACAGAACAAGCGAAGCAACGCGCCATTCGATATAGTTCGCACGCTGCGTTAGAAGCAACTACAGGGCAAAAATCAACTATAAATATAATGCAACTTACTAGCATATCTTCAACCAGCACATCAATAGATAATCTTATGCTTAGTTTCGCGCGCCGTAAAGATCTTGCTATTAAACGAGTTGAACTTGTATGCAAAGAAGCTGCTTTTGATTGTCCGCTTACTTATGATAGAAATATAGGAAACGTCGACAATAGTAGAGAATGTAATTATCAACAATGCGATTATAAATGCGATACATCGGATATTACACGCGGCGCGCCAGATTTTTCAACATATGAACTCTACTACAGTAATTTTGCTGAACTTGTACCTAAAATTGCACTACTTTTTCGCGAGCGTTCAAGTTTAAGTTATATAACCTTGAAAGAGATTATAAGCGCGCCTACCGAATTTACATTATTAAAGTGTTTATCTTTTATGATTGAAAATAATGTGCCTATAAAAAACAAATATAGGTTGCCTTGTTATTTGCGGGAGTGTAATGACGAATACTTTTTGGTAACGTCATCTTTAACACCATTTAATGAGCCTAATTTAAATTACGTTTACAGCTCATATGAATCTAGACCCATATTTGATCGTATAAGTCATTTAGATGACACATTATATAATCTCGAAATAGAACGGGCTAATACTGTTTTGAATTCCATTCTTGAAAGACCTATATTAACATTAGATGAATTTTCAAAATTCATGAAACAATTATCAACGCGCATTCGACAATTGTTTATTCAAATGGCAGTAGAAACTATTTTGCGTAAAGAAAAATCCTTATACGCGCGTTTTATTCTTGTTATATATGAAGATGCAATTTACTTTCCAGCTAGAGGAGAATATGCGGCCATTTATGAAACCCTAGATGGGAAATATTGCGCGCGCCGTATAGGCACCAAATATGAATGGGTATCATGCAAAGTTGAAATACCCGTAAACGAAAAAAGAATAACTGTCGAAGAAAAAGAAAATATGGTAGATCTTACCGTTCCCACAGGTACTAAATACATAGGGATTGAACAGGAAGATAAATTTTGTATTCAAGATTTAACAAAAATTCAAAAATCTGACAAGCGAATGAGAACAACTGGCGCTGTATGTGTAGAAGCAGGTTGGAGTAAACCGCGCCTTCTCGAATTAGTTAAAGAACTCGACATCAAGGGTCAAAATTGGCCAAAGAAAACCAAAGTGCAAATTTGCGACTTGATTAGAATGGATTTACGTAATAAAGGTTTACTGCGTCGCGGAAAATGCGGCACTTCGCGTAAAGTCAAATAAGATCTCCATACTTTCGTTGCAACAATGTTTGTGAAAACTTTTTTTTCACAAATAAATGACTTCTATTGTTGTAGACGGTTCTTTCGAGAACGTATTTGCAAATCAACTTCAGGCTCAAAGCGCAATCGTAAGTGGTGGTATCACTAGTGATACGCTAACGGCAACTAATGCTGTTGTTAGCGGTACTGTGACTGCCGGCAATGTTACAACTAGTGGTACTTTGAGAGTAGGTTCAACTGGAACCACAGTTGGTACTATTAAAAGGGGAACAACTACAGTTAATATAACATCGCCTATTTTGGCGGATAGTAATACTAGTGTAAACATTACATTTCCTACACCATTTGCGAGCACTCCAGCTGTAGTGTATTCTCTAAATGGAGGTACTCTAATTCCTAATCAAAGTTTTCTTTTTCTTGGAACATCCACGCCCAGTACAACTGGATTTTCTCTTAATATTAGAAATGTTGCGTCTACAGATACTGGAACTGGAACGTTGATTATTAGTTGGGTTGCGTGGGTATAAATGGGGTTTAGTAATGAAATTCTTCACCGAGAAAAAGTTCATAAGTAGTTTTATGACCAAACAGTAGCATAATGAATTCTATTAGCTCGTCGTAGCTTGCCGGCCAGTTTTGAATTATCCAATTCAAATGATTTTTCTCTTCTTTTGTAGGTACCACAAAAAAGAAGTCTGGTCGCCTAACTTGTAATATATCTTTAAGATCATGTAAAAAACAAGTCGATACATCTGCGCCATTACAATAATCTGTTAATAGAGTTGTAAATGGGCTATATGTACTAGAATCCACTATAGTTAGATATAATGGATCAAATATTTTGTTTTGAATTAATAATTCATATGACATATCATATATTTTATAATGTAGGCATGTATTTAGTTTTAATGCTGCGTATTCTTCCATTGTATAAAATTCACAATGTCGATTATAGTGCTTATATTCGATCAAATCGAATATTGTATAAGTAGCTCGTATAACTTGTTGATGTTGTTTCATACAATGAAAACAGTATAATTCAAGTATGTTCTCATTTTATAGAAACGCGTAAAAAGACTAGCTATTAATAGTTATGTATATTAATAAAATGGATCTAGAATATCTCAGAAATATGAACGGCGATCATACTAGTATGATCACATTAATGACAACATCACTTGAAGGTATTTCCAATCTTCTTCGTCGCGAAATATCAACTGCTACCAAAATCAAGTCGCGCGTTTAACAGACAATCTGTGATACGTTCGCTTAAACGTATTCAAGACTATATAGTGCGCGCAAAATGCCCTGTAAATGGTCTTATTATTCTTGCAAGCTTTGAATATTTTGAGGTTAAAATACCACCTTTACCGGTTGCTAAAAACTACTATAAATGCGACAACCGTTTTCACGTCGAGATATTTGAAGACTTGTTTACATTAAAAGAAAAATATCTTATTGTCCTTTTATTTCCTAAACAGTATTCTCTTTTTCATAAGACAGGTACGGATTTTAAACAATTGTATAGTCATACAATTGATCTTCCCACAAATACTCGCCGTGGCGGGTTTTCAGCTAATAGATTCCATAGAATAAGAGAAGAGAAACGTGATTATTTATATGATAAAATTATGGAACTTATCAATATTAATAGTAACAATTGCAAAAATACTTTAATATATGGCTGTGGTAGAGTATTTGCCGATATTTCTAATTCGACGAGCTTGTCTTTTTTAGTTACAGAAACTGATACACTTGCTACCTTAAAAATGCGAATTGAACAAGATGTACTATGTAGCGAAAACAATGATCAATTGAAAGAATATAAAACTTTTATGGATAATATTAGGGAAACAGATAGTGTATGTTATCTTTTGTATGGTCTGGATGAAGTTCAACGACATGATGCGCAATTATCCGTCAAAAAAATATTTACTTCAGTGCTTGACTGTAAATTTAATTGTACAAATATAGTATATGTACCTTATTTAGAGTATAAATTTTTAGGTATCCTCTACCATTCAAGTCTATATGTAGAAAAAGAGGACTGCACTGCATTATAGTAAACTTGAACGCGCTTTTATACTCTTTTAATTTGTTCTCAATGAGTTTAGCAATTAAAAGGAGGCGAAGAAATGTTTTATATACTAATAAATGAAAAGATACCTGAATCATCCTTTAAAAGATACGAATTTAAGTGCGCGTATTACACGGTTTATTCCGTCGAATCCCCCTTTTATAGTTAAATTTATAGATGATCATGTTTACCGAGAAATGAAAGACATTTATAAAGAAAAAGAGTTAGTCCATTTTTCATACCAGCGCGCCTTCATTGCGGGAAATCAAAGTATGTTTGATGCTGATGTATCCATTTTGGAACTTAAAAAGGTATTATTGTCATTAATTGAACATGCGGAAAATAAGAAAATTATCATTATTTTTGATAGGGAAATGAGTCGTCGACAATTTTCGATACACGAGCGCGAGCTCTTAGCTCTAGGATATAACCAGGTTTCATATGATGAATTGTCAAAGACCGTTCAATTAGCAATAAATAGTTTTGTCATACAGATAGAATCTATTATTGTACTCAACTAAAAAATCTATTGTTTATAAACAACCATGAAATACGAATTTTCCCAAGTCTTCGTTTTGTTTTTATTTAACCACTTGATTAACTGACTTTATGAGTATTCATTTAACCTCTGATTTAAATGCGCGCGTAGTGCCGCGATATCTGTGTTGTCAGTCCCGCCAATATGTATTTCATTACTATCTTTCCAGTCATAAAGAGTAAATGGTTCTTCGCGAAATAATCCAATGAACTCAAAAGTGCTTTTTTCTCCATCCGCGGACATGTAAATATTTTGATTATAATGCTGCATTGCGTATTTTTCTATTAAATAGATCAAACTATCTGTACGCGGGCCTAATTCTCCTATTTTATGAGTATCTGAGATATTGATAATATTTGTCATTAAAGAAGTCATGAATGTATATTGTGTATGTATGTATGTGTATCATTTTTATACTACGCGCGCTTCTACAAAAGCTAAGAGAATATCTTCTCTTAAAATTGTACCAGCGGTTGTTTGCTGCCTAACAAAGTCAGGCATTCTATGCCAAATGTAAGAAATGGTAAAATTTAATGTTTCAATCGGACATGCATACCAAATAAAAATACCATTTTGCAACCGACGTTTGCGACAGTATTTGAGAAACTCTGGTTCAAGTAAAAATAGTCTGTAAGTTGTAGATATGACTTTTTCCAGACGATCTTTTGCATACCCATTCAGAAACCACATCATATGAAGTTTCTGAAATTTAATTTCGAAAACTCTTGTCGATAATATGTCGACAAACAAATCATTGATCTGCGAATCAAACGGTATACCCTGTCTTGTTCCGATTTGTTTTAAATCGGCATCAAATTTACGGAGCATTGCACCTCCTAAATGTTTATCGACACCCGCAGAATACAACACGCGCGCCATAAGCATTTTTTTGTCCTCCAAAATTGGAAGTTCTTTTCTTTCAAGAACAACATGTGTGTTTTTAATTGTGTTGATAAAATTTTGATACTTTGCATTAGGGAGTAGGCTGCGTACATATTTTTCTACATTGGGCCACTCAAATAAAAGCGGAAGAACACGATCATAAAGCTTGGCAAAAATTTGATCGCTATCTTGTGAAGATGTACGCACACCAAGTGCAGTTTTCAAACATGTAGCATAAAGCTTGGCGTTTGAAAAATCTTGAAAATAGTGATTTGGATCCATAGTAGCTAAAAACTTGGCAATTTCATCGGCAAATTGCGCGCTAGGGCGATTTTGAATCTTGACAAGAAGGGATCGCAACTTTACCAGAATATATGGTTCAATAGAGTACATCGCGTGTAATTTGGTCATACACTTCACGCATATAAATCATTTTTACACAGTACAAAAGGGTTCAAAATGACTGGCATAGGAAACATATTAAAATATATGCTATGATGAAAACTTACTTTAAAATTATCGGCAATAATGAGGGATCATATAAATATAAGATGGGTTATAATGATCTGGCTAGCCGTGGTGAAAAGTTTAACAATCATCCAATTTGTGGTTCAGGAGGTTTGTATTTTTGCGAAATAAAGTATATTTTTCAATGGCTTGAATACGGAAATATAGTATGCGAATTAAACGTAAGATCAGATGCTCAAGTCGTTCCAGTCGGAAAACAATTCAAAGCAGATATGATTTATATTACAAATATGATGCGATTAGATAAATTAGAAACTTTAGAATATCTTTTAGCTAAAGGAGCTGATCCCAGAGTTTGTGAAATTCCATTATATGCAATAGAAAGCGGTAATTTGACTTTAATTAAATTTTTAGTTGCGTACGGCGCAAATGTACGTACCGATGATAATTTTGCTCTGCATTATGCATGTGCTTATGGAAATTTACCTATAGTTGAATTTTTAATTGAAGATGACATGAATCGAGACGAATACATAAAGGCTCTTGAAATAGCAAGTTACGAAGGCCATTTATCTGTAGTACAATTTTTAGTTAAAAGTGACGCAAGTATTTGTAAAAATTCGGCACTACAATTGGCAAGTTTACGGGGACATTTATGCGTTGTACAATTTCTAATTTTACAAGGTATTGACGAACACTCATGCAATGACGCTTTAAAATATGCTAGTGAAAATGGTCATTTAAACGTGGTTCAGTTCTTAATTAATAATGGCGCTGATATTCATGCACAGAATGACGCGGCTCTTCAACAAGCCAGTTTATTCGGTCATTTAAACGTGGTTCAGTTCTTAATTAATAATGGCGCTGATATTCATGCACAGAATGACGCGGCTCTTCACAAAGCTTGTATTGCAGGTAAATTGTCTATAATTGAATATTTTATTTCAAAAGATATAAATATATGTTCTCAAAACGAGATAGCATTATATTATGCAATTCAATACAATCATTTACCTATAGTTAAGCTTTTTGTTTGCAATGGCGCAAATATCATAAAGATGCGTCAAATAGCTTTGTATTATGCAATTAAAAATTGTAATCTACCTTTGATTGAATACTTGATAAATAGACACTCAACTTTAATCAACTAATTTACTGTGGCGGTACTGATTCGCTATTTATAACTCTTTCTATTTAAGTATAATAGAAAGAGTTATAAATGACGAATATTTTGGACCCAGATATTAATGTAGAATGCCTTATTCCTTTTGCTCCCAAAAATTTGTATATTTGCACCGGTGTAATTGCAGATGGATCTTGTTTTTATCATGCCTTTTTGAGAATTACTCATCCTAGTTATAAAAATTCTACACATAAAGACCGAGTAACAATGGTAGATAATTTAAGAAAACAAATAGCCGATACTATAACTATAGAAACTATTACAAAAGTGGGTAAAGGCGAATTGAAACGAATGTTATTTTTTAAATTCTTAAACGAATATGTGTCTAACGGATTTCCAACAACAGATGAACGCGGATCCATTCTGAATAATATTCTATCGCTTTCTAAAATTATCGAAGAAAATACGACATTCAAAGGTAATTTTTATCTTACCGTTTTAGAGAAAATAGAAGAAGCTGTGCGCGCAAAAATTGGTAATAAATATCTCAAATTTAACAATTACATTAAAACATGGTTATATGAAGCTTTTGTGACCGTGAATCAACAAGTTGTGGAAAGTTATAGAAAGCAAATTATGGAAGAGCAAGTTAGCGCAACCGAAATAGGATATATTTCCAACTATGTAAAATATAACTTTTTATTTCTGCGTCAAGATACAAACGGAATGTGTCAATATTACTCGACGGGTATTCAATTAATAGAAGACTGGCCTATTATTGTTCTTTTATGGAAACAGGATTGTCATTATGAAATAGTTGGCGAAATGCATCATAATAGAATTGTTAAAAGAATGTTTACTATAACAGATCCTTTCATCGTATCTATATTAGTTCAAGAGAATGAGACAACAGATTCATCTGAATTAATCAACTAATGTACATTCGCATCTGCGTTGCAATAAAAACGTGTTGTAAACCGCATTTATAATACTGTCATTTAATTTCATATCTGCTGATACATCCCAAAACATAATTCCTCCTAATTTTTGATTCTGTACAATGCGCGCTTTTACTATTTCAGACTCAACGGTAGGATAGGACCAAAAAATGCGCGTTACAGAGTTATAGGCATATGACGCGCCCGCCGCGGAGTCGTAGAATATCTTAAAACCACTCGAAATCAAATTAGGTTTTAGAAATTTATAATTACACATACCTCGCTCGCCGCTAATAGTATCAAATGTTGGCGCCGCATCTAAACAAATTGTACCTAATGATTCATCTGCATTAGTAGCAGTACATTTAGACCATCCCCGTCCGTAAATAGGAGATCCAATTACAATTTGATCAGATTTGAATACAAGTCTGTATGCATCAATTGCTTGTTGCGTTTGCACTGCTGAACTCATATGCGCTGTTGATTTTTGCCACGCGCCCGCATAATCATATGACATTATTCCTATAAAATCTAGATATGGTGCACAACTTGAGTATAACGATGCATCTTCTCCGCGACCTGAAGCGGCTAAAGATAGGTGCATTTTAGGTTGACCAATACGCGCGTATTCAGCACGCATTTCAGCGCAATATGCACCCAAGTTAATAGAATCTTGTATTGAATATGAATTCCATGAGGCGCCTTTTCGACCAGGATACTCCCAATCTAAATCTATTCCATCAAACTTGTAAGTCTGTAATATAGCGACACTACTTTGTACGAAACGACGTCTGGTGATAGTATTTGCCATAATTTTAGATAAATGCCAGGAACCTGTCCATCCGCCAATAGCCAGAATGATTTTAATATTTGAAGAGGTTTTTAGTGCGCGCAAAGCAGGCAAATTTGAAGCAAATGCATGAGTATCGTAAGGAACTAATGTACCTTCCAATATGCTAGAATTATAAACACTTGGTGGATATGCGTAATTATTTTTTAATATGGAATAATCTGTAGGACTTGGATTAGGAATTAAAAAAGAATAGTAAATGTGAGTTAACTGAGTTTGATTAATATCTTGTATTTTAAAATTATGCTGATATATGGACCAGTCTCCAAAGTAGCCTATAATAGCTTGGGCCGCGGCGGTTACAAAAAGTGTAGCAAAGATTAGCATTTATTAATGAGTGTTAAATAAACATCGCGGCAGCAGTATGTATTACACCCGTTCTTCCTGAATCGGATTTTTCACTTTCTCAAAAGAATATTTTAATAAATATTCTTTTATTAAAATAATGGTAATAAAATGATACAAAATTTAAACCGTAAATGAAAAATACTCAGACACAGATGACAACTTATTACAAGATCATTGGGAACAATTTTGGTTCATTCCCTTACAAGTTGGGTTTGAATACATTAGCCGACAATAATGAAATATTTAATCCTAATTCAAAATGCGGGCCAGGAGGCTTGTATTTCTGCAATATGGAACATATTTTCAAGTGGTTTGAATATGGAGATACCGTATGTGAGTTGAGTATTCCGACCGGCGCGCAAGTTGTTGCTGTTGGAGACAAGTTCAAAGCCGATTCTATCTACATAGAGCAAAAAATGG
>JACCDY010309003.1_pt1 | contig 11501 bp, 6 predicted proteins | sample 7446391 | NCBI WGS metagenome assembly JACCDY01 (sample SAMN15323451, study PRJNA562643) | freshwater metagenome | isolation source: river surface water | place: USA:Blue River Watershed | collected 2017-08-18
TATCTATTATAATAATTAACAAATACAGGAAACCATATTGATAATAATATAATATGAATTATGTATAATGTAAATATTTTATTTTTATTTGCAGCTTTACTTTGATATATTAAGTATGATGAATAACCTAATAATAAATATAAAATTGGCCATACAACTCCAAACAACCATTTTGGAGGATTTACTGGTGATTTAACAGATGGAATATTTTGTTTATTTATAAATAGACTTGAAATAAATCCTAAAATAAATGGAAGTAATATAATAATTATACTTGTATTCATATAAAAATAATCAATATAAAAATTATTTAATAATATAATAAATAATTATTCAATAAAAATGTATTTATTCAATTTCTTAAATGTATTATATAATACAATATATTCAACATTATTTTATAAAAATAAATCAAATCTAAATATTTTAGAATATGATAATGACACAGATATAAACCCAACAATTTATTTTACACGGCTTCCAGAACATTATGATACAAAAATATTAGTTTATTTATCAGGAGTAATTGAATTCAAATATACACCATATATTGATCAAACATTGCATCATATGGAAAAATATAATATTCCATCTTTTGTTTATGAAAATAAAAATAAACTAATGTTTCTTTGTGTTGATGAAATTTCACAGTTTATTACTTTTTTAAGTAATAAATATATTGACAAAGAAATAATTATAGTAGGATTTTCAGCAGGAGGAATTATTGCGTCCCATGTTGTAGAGAAACTACGTAATATTACAAATATAAAACGTTTTATAACATATGATTCACCTTATTCATTAGACAAAGTAATAAAATCATTTTATAATTCTTATATTATAAGATTTGATGTAATGATTGCTTATTATCTAAACAATGTTTATATAAAATTATTTAAAGATATTATTCATAAATTTAGTTTTTCATTTATTGACGGATATAATTTTATTTATGATTATTCTAAATTTGTATTACAATATAATAAATATTATTATAAAATAATGAATATGAATTTTAATTTACCATATTATATAAAAATGTATAATATAAATTCCGTAAAAGATCCAATTGCTGATTATGCTACAAATATAAAAATTATTAATAAAAATGCATATTTAATTGATTTTGAAATATATACTATTGATAACAAAAATACATCACATTGTACTGATATGTTTTATAGTGATAATTCAAATTTAATTATGAAATGTTTGAGAAATTAAAGTTCTTTTTAGAAAAAAGAACTACAAAAAACTTAGAAAAAGAACTTAGAAAAAAGAACTACAAAAAAATTAGAAAAAAATAACTGCAAAAAAAATTAGAAAAAGAACTTACAAAAAATTAGAGGATGGGGTGCGGGGCAACCTTAGGTTTCCCTGCTTTGTATTGATAAAATTTATAAACATTTTATCTTTAATACTTTTTATAACTTTTCGTAATTTATTGTGTTCAGCAAGCATTAATGCTGTAGATCCACCATTATTTGGAATATCAATAATACAAAGTCCAGAATCTATTAATAAAAGAGCCAATTCCTCAACTCCGGATGCCACTGAAAGTAATAGCGCATTATCACCTGTATTGTTAATATGATTCAATACTTTTTCATTTTTTAATAATATTATTTCTTTTGCCAAATCAAACATTCTATTATTAATTGCCAATAATAATGTACTATCATTTTGTCTAGATATAATATCATAATTAGAATATCCAGATTTTAATATTTTTAATGCCAACTTCTCTTTTCCATATGTAATACATAAAATAAAAGCACTATCACCTTCATTATTAATATGTGATAATACATTTTTATCATTGTCATTTATAATTAATTCCGCCAATTCATACATTTCATTATTTAATGCTAACATTAATGTAGTATTACAATCATTTGTTATTACTTTATAATTAGAATCACCATTCAAAAATAATTTCAATGCCAAGTCTTTATATTCATTTATTATACAATATATAAAAGCATTATCACCATGTTTATTAACATGAGTTGGATTAGACAATCCTGATTCATATATTTTATTAGCCACATGTTCCATTTTATGAGTAATAGCATAAATAAAAGCAGTATCACCATTATCATTTATGTGTTGAATATTACCATAATCACATACAGAATCATTATTATTTAATATTTCTAAAGCAACATGTGTCAAACCTTTTGTAATAGCTAAAATTAAAGCGGTAAATCCATGCGCATTTATATGATTAACAACAAGTTTATTCTTTTTTATTAATTCAATTGCTAAATTTTCCATTAAATTATCAATAGCAACTAATAATGTTGAATCTCCATGACTATCAATATGTAAAATATTAGGGAGCCTAAATTCCTCATATTTTAACATTTCGAATACAACATTTTCCATTTTATATCTTATTGCTAAAATTAATGCGTTATTATTGTGATAATCAATGTGTTTTAAATTTGCTTTTCCTGATTTAACTATTTTATATGCAACTGGTTCCATAAAACGATTTATTGCCAAAGTTAACGGGTCATCTCCATGAGAATCTTCTTGAAAAACATTACAATTTTCATAATTTAATATTTCTATTGCTAAATCCATCATACCTTTATTAATAGCTAATGTTAAAGCACTATCTCCATGGTCATCTATATGATTTATTATTTCCATATTTTCTTTATAAATTCCTCCACATAATATTTTTACAATTTCAATTGCTACAACTTCCATATTTCTATGTATTGCCAATGTTAATGCACTATTTCCGTGTTTATCAATATGATCCATTTTGCATCCAGTTTGATTACAATAATCAATAATTTCTAAAGCAATGTCATACATATCTTGATGCATTGATAACATTAATGCACTATCACCTTGATAATTAACATGATCTAAATATTGAACATTATCTAATAAAAAATAATCAAATATTTTTTCTTTATTTTTTTCTTTAATATATACCATTAATTGTGTATCACCAATTTCATTTACAATCATATATTATTATTTATAAAAATATATTATTATTTGTAAATAATATTATTTGAAAAAAAATATTATTTGTAAAAAAATATTATTTGTAAAAAATAATTTATCAAATAGTAAATTTTATAAAATTAAATATTTACTAACATTTTATATTAAATTTTTTCTCTAATGCCTCAATAAATAATAAATCTTCTTTATACATATCTAAAATAATTTCTTTTTGTTTTTCATCTAGAAATTTACTTGATATAATAATTCTATTTGCTTTAATATATGATAATGTCATATTTGAAATATTAATATTTTCTTCATTTTCTATTTTCTTTTTAACATTCTTTTTTTCAACATTCTTTGGTAATATAGATGATAAATTATTTAATTCAATTACTTGAACATTATCAATACAAGTTATTTTATTTACTAGATTACATATTGCATATTTTTGACTCATAATATGAGATGAAAAATTACCATTTTTATCTGTTATACAACGATAAACTCCACTACAATTTCCAAACCATAATGGTATATTTAAATTATTATATATATATGTATTTTCTACATTTGGTATTTTTTCTGTATAACATTTATGTAAAAACATTAAATAATCATTAAATGTTAATTCCATATTATTGTAACAAGTATTATTAAATAAATCTTCATAAAAACCACTTAAAAATCTATCAATTATAGATTTTCTAACTATTATTATTTTTTTATATTCGGGATTATTTAAATTATCTAATTCTTCTTTAGGGTATTTATAATTTATATCAACACTTAACATATTTGCAATAGTTGTTGTTCCGCATTTTGGAGACATAATATAAATTATTTTATTTTCTTTATCAATAAATATTAACATATAAGATAAATTAGAATATTTTTTTTATAAATAATCTTATTTATATTTTTTTCATGAATTTTCTAAATGCATCAGTTCTATGTGAAATTTCATTTTTAATATTTAATTGATCTAATTCAGCATATGTTTTTCCATTATATTTTGAATATTTTGTTTTTTCAATATTTGGAATAAAAACAGGGTCCCATCCAAATCCAGATGTACCTTCAACTTTATTAGCAATTTTACCATTTCTATTACCAGCAATAGGTTTCATAATTTTACCATATTTAATAATACCTATAACAGTTTGTGCTTTAGCTTTACTATTTCCATTATTTTTTATGATACCGTTAATACCAATAGTTCCTAAATAAAATTTAATTAAAGCACCTGGAAATTTATTCATATCATCAATATATAATCCTGTATCTTCAGAAATAACAATAACATCATTTAGATTATCTACTTTAACACCTTTTTTAGCAAATTTTTTTATAACTTCACTAAAATTTTTCTTTAATAATTCATACGCACATTTAATTTTTTCTTTAGTTACTTCTTCAACTGAAATTGTTTGTAATTCAGGAACATCTAAATCAACATTAATAATACAATATTTTTCAGTACCTAATATTTCTTCAACTTCTTTTCTTTTTCCTTCATTTCCTGAAATAAAAACAATATTTTTTTTTTTCATTTATATTAATATTATAAAATAAAAAAAATTAATTTAATAAATATTAAAACAAAAAAATATTAATTCAAAACATTTTTTTGAATTCTAAACTATGTTCTTCCAATGCATATTTTAAAACATCATAAATATTATCAACTATATATACAATTAATTTATTTCTAAAAATCTTCTTATTTTTATCAATATCAATTAATGGATCATCATTATCAACAATTGAAATATCAAAATTTTTAAATGACGAGTTTTTCTTTAAAAGTTCCAATTCATCAACATCTTTTCTTATAATTATATCCAAATCGTCTTCATTTTCACGTGGTATTAAAACCGTTTTAACATTAGCATTAATCGCACCCATTAATTTACTTTCCAGACCACCTATTGCCATGGAATTACCTAATAAATCCATTTCTCCAGTCAAAGCAACAGTATTTTTAACAGGTATATTACATAATCGTGAAACAAATGCCAAACAAAATGCCAAACTAGCACTTGGACCATCTTTTGATGTTGATAAATCGGGGCAATGAATATGTAATCCATAATTTTCTTTTCCACTAGTTATAGAATCTTTCATAGAATCCGGAATAATATTCCAAGCCATTGTTAATGCCAAATTAAGTGAATCTTTCATAACATCTCCTAAACTTCCAGTTACTCTTTCAATTGCCATTTTTTTATCAGAAAATGTTTTCATTACTTGTATAATAGTTAAACCACCAAGCCCAGCAGATGTTGCGTATAATCCATTTACTAAACCAACACGTGATACATCATTAATCATTTTTTTAGTAATTTTAGATTTATCTTCCATAAATTTTTTAATATATGTTTTATCAATATTTATAGGAAATTCAATAATAGTATTCATAATTTTCTTTAAATTTATATCACGAACTACATCATATAATATTTCATTTAATTTACGAACACCAGCTTCATAAGTATATTCTTCTATTAAGACAGTCAATGCATCTTTTGAAATAATTATTTCATCAGGTGAATAACCAACATTATTATAAATATCAGGGCACAAATAATTTTTAGTAATAATAAGTTTTTCATTTCGCGTTAATGGTTTAATAGTAATTTCTTGAATACGATCTCTTAAAATACTATCAATATTATCACGATCATTATAAGAAAAAATAAATAATATTTGTGATAAATCAAATGGAATACTGGCAAAATATTTATCATAAAATTCTTTATTTTGAGATTGGTCGGTAATATGTGTTAAAAGAGAAGCGATTTCACGCCCTTGTTCTGTTTTACTGATTTTATCTAATTCATCAATATAAATAATTGGATTCATACATTTTGTTTCCATTAATATATCAACAATTTTTCCCCAAGTAGAACCCAAATAAGTATAATGATGACCTTCAATAAAACTTCCGTTTGTAGCACCACCAATTGGTAAAAATGCAAATGGACGAGAAACCCCGTGTTCATCAAATAAACATTTTGCTAAACCATTTTTGCAAATAGTTGTTTTACCAACTCCAGGTGGTCCACATAATCCAAAACATTGACCTTTGGAATTTCCATTCATCCATTGACCAATAATACGTTTCATTTGTTTTTTGGCATCATTTTGCCCATAAACACATTTATCCAATATTACATCAACGTCTTCCATATATTTTTTTTTTCTGTTTTTAAAATCAGTCCATTGAGTATAATAATTAGTAAATTCATGAATATTTTTAATAACAAATTTAGTAAATATATTATTATCTTCAGTAATGAAATTATTATCATCATCTTCATCATCATTATCATCATCTTTTAACAAACTAATACCTAATATATTTTCTAAATCATTTAATTTATTTAATATTTCATTATTACTGATATTATTATTTTTTTTAAAATTTTTTAATTCAATAATACAATTTTCAATAATATGTATTGATTTATTTTCAAATATATCATTAATAATTTTATTATGAAATACTGATATATCATTTAAAATATTATTATTATTAACATCATTATCACTATCATCAATAAATAAATAATCATTATCTACACCTACACATATATCTAAATCATTATTATTTAAATCTTTATTAATAAATAATATTTTTTTAATATTTTGTTTAATATTCATTACAAAATCCAAAAATATACTATAAGCATGTTCACTTTTAAATAATATTGAATGATATTCATCAACAATTTGCGTTATTAAATTATATATTTGATTATTTTTTTCATTTAATTTATCAGTGTCAAATTCAGATAATTTAATTGTAAAAATATTAATATATGTTTCAATATTTTCTTGAAATGATTTGAAAAATTCAATAATAGGTTCTTTTTTATATATTCCATATGGTATTTTTAAAAATCCGTCTAACCATTGTTGAGCTTTAATACTATTTTCTTTTGAACCATTTACTTCTTTAATTTTCTCCATTGCTTTTGCCTTAATATGTTCAGGAGCTATTAATGATAAAATGCGTGATTCGTATGGAACATCGTTGACACTAAGATTTTGTATTTTCTTTTTACTTTCCTCAAATTTGGCATTTGATACTTTAAATGATTTTTGAATACTCCAATGTAAGCTATTAAATATGACTTCAGATAATTGTTGTTGAGTTTCTGATAAAAACATTTGGTCTGAAATTAAATCAAATATAATATGTGCAGTAAATTGTGATTCTTGATCTGCTATTAAAAATAATGTTATTATTTTTCTTTGTTTTTCAATTGGTGATTTTGTAAATTCTTTTATTAATTGAGATAATGCTTTATTTTTATAAGATACTAAATCATTATAATCATTTTTCATCATTTCAAAAATTTCATTTGGATTTAATATAATAAAATCCTTAAGACTTAATTGTTTCAAATAATTTTCCTTAAAATCACTTGGAATATTCGTATATTCATCTATTTGTTCTTTAATAATCTTGTTTTTAGATTGAAAAATTGAAGAATTTTTACAAATATTTAATGAATCTTTTTTAAAAAATCCATTTACATAAAATATTTTATTTAATGATTCTATATTTAATATAATAGATGCTCCTTCAATTTTTTCAATTAAATTCTTATTTTTAGAAATTTCTATTAAGTTTTTTATAAAAATATTATTATTATCAATATAATTATCAATATTATAAGATTTTATAAATTTATCTTTTTCTTTATCAATTACAAAATTACAAGAACATGGAATAAAATAATTATTAATAATATCTAATAGTTCTTTATTTTCATTTGATAAATTATTTAATACGCTATTATCAGGAAATAATATATTAAATATACTAGAATAATTATTACAACCTAATTTATATAAAACCCTATTAATAGATTCTGTAATATCATTAATTAAATTATCCATAAAATTCTTATTAATACGTTTTTTGTCTGAATAATTATCTAATTTTTCTATTTTAATATTAATTTCATTTAAATTATTAATTTTATCATTATAAAAATCACTATCTAAGATTTTTAATTCATATAAATAATTTAAATGATTTAATATCATAGACATATTACAATAAAAAATATTTAAAATTTTACTATATTTATTCTTTTTATTAATAATCTTATCCATTATATATTTGCATATAAATTTTTTTAAATTATTTAATTATATATAAATATTTATATATAAAATAATATTTATTATAAAAAATAATATAAATTATAATAATGACTAACAATAAAAAAAATGATAAAAGAAAATCTAATGATGATCTTAAAAAAAATATAGAAGTAAATAAAAAAAGAAAAATAGATAATAATTTAAATGATAATCAGTCTAATGATAATAAACCATTAAATAATGATTCTAATAATCAATCTAATGATAATCAACCTAATGATAATAATGATTCTAAAAAAGAAGAGCAACGTATTAAAGCTGAAGAACAGCGTATTATTGCAGAACAACAAAGAATTAAAGCTGAAGCACAACTTGCTAAAGCTGAAGAAGAGATAAAAAAAGCTGAAGAAGAACTTATGAAAGCTGAAGAAGAGCGTATTAAAGCTGAAGAACAAAAACGTATTGAAAATAATATTTTTTATGATTTCTTTAATAATGATAATTTTGATGAATATTTTGATGATGATTATGAAGATTCTTCAACTGACGATAAATCTAATGATGATAAATCTAATGATGATAAATCTAATGATGATAAATCTAAAGATGATAATCCTAAAGATAAAAAAATATTTTTATATATTTTTGATGATTTAGAAGATAAAAATAACAATAATACGCCTAAAAAAAATAATCCACCTAAAAATAATCCACCTAAAAATAATAAAAATAAAAATATTTTTGATGATGATGATGATGACAAAAATAATGGTTTAGATGATTTTTTTAAAATTTTATTAAATAAAACCGGTGATAAAAATAATAATTCAAATAAAAATAAAAAAACTGAGAAAAAAGTAGAAGATTTTTTTGATTATTTTAATGAAGATACTATTTTACATCCTATTAATAAAGAAATTAAAACTATAAATGATTTAATTGAGTTAGGTTTGTCATATGATCCATTAGATAAAAAAAGATATGTAATTAATTTAAGAGCATTAAATAAATGTGTTGAGCCATTAAAAGATTTAAATAAAATGATTGGAATGAAAAATGTAAAAGAAATGATTATTGATTTAATGTTTTTTAGATTACAAAATCTAAAAGACGGCGATAATGAAATGTGGCATTTAGTTATTCAAGGAACACCTGGATCAGGAAAAACTGAAATAGCAAAGATTCTTGGTAAATTGTATTATTCACTTGGTATTGCTAAAAAAGATAGTTTTACACCTGTAAAACGATCTGATTTAATTGGTAAATATTTAGGACATACTGCTAAAATGACTCAAGAAGTTTTTGATAATGCTAAAGGTGGTATACTTTTTATTGACGAAGCATATAGTTTGGGAAATCCGGAAGGACGAGATACATTTTCTAAAGAATGTATTGATACTATTAATCAAAATCTTACTGAAAATAAAGATGTTATAGTTTTTATTGCTGGTTATAAGGATCAACTTGATGAATCATTTTTTAGCTATAATCCTGGATTAAATAGGAGATTTAAAATGAGAATAACTGTTGATAAATATTCTGCTAGCGAGTTAAGAGAAATTTATATTAAAAAAATTTTTGATGATAAATGGGATATTATGGATAATGATTTAATCAAAAATATTCCACTTAAATTTTTTGAAAAGAATTATGAAATGTTTAAATACAATGGAGGAGATATGGAGAATTTATGGCATTTAACAAAAATTTGCCATGCACGAAGAATATTTGGAAAAGAGCTAATTTATATGAAAAAAATTATTGATAATGATTTAGAAAAAGCATTTAATAATTATTTAAGCAATGATGAATTTAAGAATAGAAAAGATGATATTAAAAAATATTTACAAAATACTTTGTATAGTTAAATAAATAAGTATAGATAAATTAAAAATATATAATAAAAATAAATAATAAAATAAATAAAAAAAATAAATAATAAAATAAATAAAAAAAAATAAATAAAAAAATAAATAATACACATAAATTCTAAATATTTTCAAAAAAATATAATAAATATAAAAATTATAATTATTATATAATATTATTACAGATAAGACATGCCGTTAAATAGAAATAATATCGTTTTTGTCAATAGTGGAAAAGGTTGTCGTCCTATAGTTACTGGACCAAATGCTACAAGTATTTTGGTAAGATGTGCTACAGGAACAACTGGTACTACTGGAATAACTGGTACTACAGGAGGAACTGGGCCAACTGGTGCAACAGGACCTACTGGTGCAACAGGACCTACTGGTCCAACAGGTCCTACTGGTGCTCAAGGTCCAGCTGGTTCATCAAGTTCATATTATAATTACAGAGCATTTACACTTTCAACAGGACCTCCAATTCCAAATAGATATATTGAATGGAATAATTTTACACAAACATCATCAACTATAATATATGTATCACATATTGATGATGATTTAGCAAATATTAATGTTTTGTTAGATTTAGTTAATGCTGGTGATGAAATTATTATTCAAAGTAGATTAAATTCCGCAAATTATCAAACATGGGAAATTACAAGTAATACACCAAATATTGATTACAATTCATTAGGTGTTACTTTAATAACTAGTACATATAGTTTTGCAAATGATGATCAAGTTATTTTATTAATAAATAGAGTAGGTTCAATTGGACCAACAGGTTATACAGGATACACTGGATATACAGGACCTACTGGTGATACCGGATATACCGGCCCAACAGGTAATACCGGATCTACTGGGAATACTGGACCTACTGGACCTACAGGTAATACCGGACCTACTGGGAATACTGGACCGGCAGGAGTATCAAGTTCATATTATAATTATGAAGCAGACACAAATACAACAAGTCCTCCAATATCAAATAGACATGTTGTATGGAATAATGGTACACAATCAGCATCATCAACAATATATATATCAAGTATAGATGATGATTTTTCAAATATAAATATTTTATTAGGATTAATAAATCCAGGTGATACAATTATTATACAAAGTAAAACAAATTCTGCTAATTATCAATCATGGAGCATTACAAGCAATACAAATAATAGTAGTTACGTTTCTTTAGGAGTATCTTTAATAACAACTACATATAGTTTTACTAATACTGAAAAAATAATTTTAGTAATAAATCGTGTTGGACCCACTGGTCCTACAGGTAATACTGGACCTACTGGTAATACTGGGCCTACTGGTAATACTGGACCTACAGGGAATACAGGACCAGCAGGAGTATCAAGTTCATATTATAATTATGAAGCAGAAACAACTACAACAAGTCCACCACCAACAGATAGACATATTGTATGGAATAATACTCCACAATCTTCATCATCAACAATATATATATCAAGTATAGATGATGATTTTTCAAATATAAATATTTTATTAGGATTAATAAATCCA
>JACCDY010058269.1_pt1 | contig 11493 bp, 16 predicted proteins | sample 7446391 | NCBI WGS metagenome assembly JACCDY01 (sample SAMN15323451, study PRJNA562643) | freshwater metagenome | isolation source: river surface water | place: USA:Blue River Watershed | collected 2017-08-18
CATTGGTCATTTCAGGGTTTGCCTGCTTAATATGCCAGACACGACCGATCTCAGCAGTAATTTCCTGGGGCTTCATACCAGGGTTCTTCTCTGCAATTAGAGCGCGGATATCTTTCATGAAGATGTTGTAAGCACTGGGTGCACGCTTTTCCTTGGGAGCCTTTTCTTCGGCTTCGGATTCTTCACCACCTGCACCACCACCTTTACCGGCTACACGAGACACAATTTGAGACAGAATATCTTTCTGCTTCTTCTTCTCCTGCATCTTCACATAATTAACAACCATTTCAATGAGAGCAGATTCGAAATCCTTAGTACTCATTATGTTAGTGTATCTATCTGAGAGCTAATTATGCTTAAAAATAAAAATCAATTTTTCTAAGTAATTATTAATGGGAACAAGAAGTCAGCGATCAAAATCCAATAAATCTAATAGAAAAACACGAAAATCAGGTTCTAAGGTACCAAAATATCCTTATAAGAGAGATTTTTTGAATTATGATAATATAATTACGGAAGCTCGTAATTTCAATCCTGTTATTTTAACAACAAATAAGGAGACAAAATTGCCAGGTGATCAAAAAGATCTTTTATATACTATTATACGATCAAATCCTGATCTCAAGAAATATAAGGGTCATATATTTATTTTATTGACAGATACAACAAATAAGTTTACTCCGAATATAATTAATTCATTGACTGATAAATATTCTGAAGAATGTCGTGTTCGTTGTCGAGTGGAATTATCACCTTTCAGTCCATATGATAGTTATCGTCTATATTACAATGAAAATAGACAGGGTACAATTGAGAAATATGGAAATGCTGGACCAGAAGAAATGAATACATATATGGAGAGGTATGGATATAAAAGTCGTATGTGCACAAATTATAAACTCACCTATTTGCTCGGTCTAATGAAGTTCTTTAAGCCCCGCCGTTGGTTAGATTTATCGGCGGGTTGGGGTGATAGACTATTAGCAGCAGTCCTTGGTAATGTTGAATATTATTGTGGTGTAGATCCAAATGATTGTTTGCATCCCTGTTATGCGAAGATTATTGAAGATTTAGTTCCTGTGGAGAGGCGTTCAAACTTCAAGTTGATTAATGCCGAAGCTCAGAAGTTACCTGAAGATTTCACAGACAAGAAGTTTGATTTTATTTTTACCAGTCCTCCATTCTTTACATTTGAAGAATATGAAGGTGAAAGAGCAAATAGACAGATTTATAATTCTATGGATAAATGGCTCACTGACTTCATGTTTAAAACTGTTGATCTTGCATGGACCAAACTTGAAAAAGGCGGAAGATATGGACTCTACATTGAAGATAAACCTGAATATAGATTCATGGATAGACTTTTAGAGTATATCAGTAAAAAGAACGGGGCACATTATTTGGGAATTATTCATCAATGTTATATGAGTGCTGCTAAAGGAACAAAAAAAGGCCATAAATTTGCAATCAGAAATGTCTATTTCTTCCAGAAACTATTGTAGCATGTTCGCTGATGATCCTGTAGTCACTTGATTGCAAACAATAACCGCACCTGGCTTGGAACCAAACTTCAGATTCTTGACTGTCGTCATAATATAACCGGCCGCAGGCGACGCCTTCGGTGTCTGAGCACGAATAGCGGAAACTGCATAAGCAATCTCATCATATGTTGGCTCAACATCAATCTCAATAATAACATGAGCAGATGGCACGCCCTCCAGGTGTAGCCAATAATGACTTTTATCCGCAGCAGCAATAATTGCCCAATTCTCCTTTGCACTCTGTCCTACCCTAAAAGTAGTTCCATTAAATGTTGAGACCTTGACCATGGCGATTGATTTAACTAATTGTAATATATACAGTTAGTTAAATCAAATTTTATTTTATATTAAAAATCTGGTGTTAAATCGAGTTTTGCACCCGATTCATGTTTTACATACACAGCAGTAAAGAGAGAAGTTGGTACAAAAATAAAAGAAAACGAGCCACCAGCAGGCCCACATTCTTCAAATTGTTGCCTCCATTCTTTGAATTGTTCTATTTGTCGAGGATTTAAACAAAAATTAAAGGGTTTTGATTCCATTTGTAAATCTATTATATATAGATTCAATCGTTTTTAATACGATTATTAAATTCATGTATAATATATTCACAAGCGCGGCTGCGATCATCTTCAGGACTAATAAGTAATAGATCAACAAGTTGTCTAATGACATTTGCTGCAAAGATAACTGGATTCTTCGATCCAGAACCAGTGATTATAGTAATGTTATTTGATGCTGCTAATTCTATAATACGTGGATTAGTTGTTTTACAGATCCAGAGTGCCATGATTTTGTAATGTAGACGACTCAGACGTGGTTGACATGCTGTAATTAATATATTGCATGCATTTACATGTTTAATGAATTATTCAAGTTATGCAACTTCTGGTGATTCGGACCATTTTATCTGAATATATACCTGAAAGACACGAAAGAAGAATGAAATATCAGACTTCCAAAGACTTGCTTCCATCTTCCCATCAATACAGACATTTCGCATCGCTTCAAAATAATGTCTCGTCTCTATTTCGTTACGAACTGTAATCCCTTCAGGTTCCAATAATGTCTTCAAACAACTACGAATCATATGCTCCATTAATTGTCCAATAATCTTACCATCAGATCCAATACATTTATTGAATTCTTCTACTTGGGATATATACGACATTATATCTGGCTTTTATCGTAGCAATAAATAAAAATTTCAAATTTTTGTACCTAAAGAACTATTTTATCAATAGTTTCTAATTGTTGGTTGAAGAATTCATTCATTTCAATTAGATCATATAGACCTTTGAATCCAGATTCTAAATATGTATTATAAATGAGATGATATAATTCAACTAATGATTTGCAATTAAATTGTTTAATAGATTTATTACGATTAAGTTGTAATTCATAATTAAAATCTCGATTATAAAGCTTTCCGCGAAGCGTTTGCCCTTTAGGGTTCTGAATATATTCAGCCATATGTCTTGTACCCATATAGGTATTGCAAGAAGTACAAATAGGGACAATATTTATAAATGGATTATGAGTTCCTTTTTCGGCGCGTGAAATAATATGTCCACCTGCCCAGATTTTTTTATGAAGATACAGTATTTCTTTACTGTCAATTTCACAACTAATACATGGATGACGATCATCAGCGCCATAATTGTATATCCAGGAAAGTAGACGAATCTGTTTAGTCAAACCAGCGTTATAATTCAATTTCTTCAATTCATCATTATTGTCCATTGTTTCTTTAATGAATTTTTCCGCAACTTTGTTGCTATTGATTATATGAACGCTATTTGTTAAATCTTTCCATTCATTCCATAATAGTTTTTTACCTGAGCAAACGCCCATTAGATCACAAAGTCGAAAGAACTTTTCCTGATTCATAGGGTCTTCTTCATAAATATCATTTATGATATGTTTCATTTTATTCCATGTTAAAATTTTATATTTCATTTACGAATTGTTTAATCAAAAATATATTCCTTTAAATTTTCAAATTTTCCTTAAGTCTACCTTCTCTGTGCTGTTTGTGCAAGTGTATTAATGTGCATAAGTCCTCGATTAATACGCTCAATTTCAAGTGCTTTACTATTAATGATATCATGTAGATCATTCAGTTCAGTCGCAATTTTAGAAAACTTTGTTGTTAATGTATTATTAAGATTATTCATAAATGCTAAATCCTTATGTAATGTTACACATAAATTTTCAAAATAATTATGAGAATTAACTAAATTTGTATATTCAGTAATAGATAGAGCAATAAATTGTGGTGTTTGTCTACTGATAATTTGTGGAATAGGAACAGGTTCTGGTTCTACAAAACTGACACTTTTAATTTTTGGGCGCTTGGCCTCTGGTTCTGGCTGAGATTCAGACTCTGGTTCAGATTCCCTACGTCGTTTAAAACCAGATAACTGCTCTTCACACTCCTTAATGAAATCACTTGTTGATGATGCCATTCCTAAAATTATTATTAATATTAGGAATGGCATAAAAAAAATCAATTTTTATTATATTAGCATCGTGGTTTACGATCTAAAATAGATTCTTCTTTTTTGTCTTCCATGATAATAGCTGCATCTATAATTGCAGATGTTGTCATGTAAATTTGTTTGAAGGATTCACGAACATCTTTTGGAGCAGTCACTAAATTTGCATTTAGAAACAGCTTATCTAAAATGTCTTTTAGCTGTGTATAATCATGTTGTGCTGTTGGATATGCTATAATATTCTCCGCAATCTTCGTTAATTGAATTAATGCTACTTCAACTCGCGAACGATTTTGAATATCCGCAAGGGCTCTATATGCTGTTCGTTTTCCTTTTCCCATAATGGTATCAACGAGGAAAATAAAAATTCAAATTTTCCTACTATTCATTAGGGAACCAATTAATGCGTGGAACAAGGCCTTTATTAATTTGTTCAACAAAATCTTTTATTTTCTTGCCATCATAAACACCTGCAAAGTGTACAAGAAAATCGCCAGGTTGCCATAAGCGTTCACCTTTATGACCACCCAGGTATGCATTGAAGATTTCATGACTTTTAAGAGCGAAGATCTTCTCGCTATTAATTTCGCTTTCTGCACAACGAATCATAGCGAAGTTTTCATACCAGATATGATAAATATCTTCGGTATGATTCCATACACGTTGAATAAAATCTTCAAGCCAAGCTGAAGGTCTGAAAATCATATTACCACTATTAAGGTGGTGACATGCATCAAAGTTCCACATAAGGTCGGTGGAGACAGGCATAGCTGGAAGAATATGATCTTCAATCTTCAGATCAGGATTTGTAATTAAAACATCTGCATCAGAAATCCACAAATAATCAAATTGATCTTTGTATGTCTTCAGAATGTGGAGCCAAAATGGAATCTTCGACCAGGCGATTGGTCTATGACGATCCCAGAATTCTTCTCCTCCTTCAAAGTATGTGTAACCATGGCGTGCCGCATATACACGTTTTGATTCAAGACAAGCTGCTAAATCACGTTTATAATCTGGTCCAATAGCCAGCGTTAAAATAGCAATACGAGGTTTAGACATATCTTCTTGAATATCTTATCATTCCTATAAGTAGAATGAATAAACGACCATTAATTAATATTCCAGAAAATAATAATAATGCCTTTCTTACGGCAAGATATAATAATAACAATTCATTTAAGACAGGTAAAACGAGAAAAGTATTAGATCCAATGAATGTTCATGGATTCCCGAAAATTCCTTATCAAAATCGACGAAAAATTAATATTGAATCCAATCCTACGCCAGAAAAACCATGGTATTCATTTTTGTTTGAATCCAAAAAACCAGTACCAGAAGTCCTAAATCCAATCAATAGACGTAGCTTTCCAAGCGGTAGACCTGATCCTCGTCTCAAAACAATTAAATCAGGATCAACCACCTATAAGTATAATCTCACTTCTGGTGGCTACCGGAAAAAATTGAAAAAAAGAAGAACCTTTAAAAGACATCATACACGAAAATGACTCGACAGGTAAAAGTAACATTAGATTTATGGTTTACACAAAGTGTAGCGGGTGATATGGCATTTGCGGAGGACATGGAAGAAGTTGAGAAGATCGAAACTGCGATTGCCCTAACAGAGGATAGTGATTTCGATTGGATAGAACATTTAAAGAAATTTGATCCGAAGGAATTTGTGGAATATCTATATATGGATGATCTTGGTTCAATTACATCTGCTAAATGGTTGGATGAAGGAAAAATCGAATTTATGATTGACTTGGACGAAGAAGAATGTAAGACATGTGGTGATTCAACAGATGAAGGAATCCTTAAACATTTCAAAGACGCACTATTAGACCAATCTTTGGAAGATGGTGAATGGGAGGGCGAAGATAATGGCTGGGTAATTATGACTAAGCCACTTGAAGATGGCTCACAATATGAATATGGTCTTATCGATTATAGACGCCCTGAGAATATTCACGTAGAGTTTGTATAATACAAACCTAATCTAAACATTTTTAACATTTAGATTATAGGTCAAAAATGCAATTTCGCGGCGGACTTTTAGGGCGTATTAAGGGATGTTTAAGGCCAATGGCTGAGGACCTGGTCCTTGTGGGTGATAATTTTATGTTATATGGTTCGCCACAAATAAAACAATCAAAAGAACTTCTTAATTATGTAAGTAATAATTGGAAACGTGTATTTGTTGTTCCTGGTCCAGTTGAAATTATGGGTAATGGTCTAAATCCAGTTTACAAAAATATGGATGAATTACAGGATTTTATTAGTCAGGCACCTCAAAGGAATATCTATATGCTGAATAATAGCGAGTTCCATGATGGCGATAAAATGCTTGTTGGATCAACATTTTGGTGTGGATCATTTACAGGGAAGATTATCAACAAACATTGTAAAGTAACAATTAAAATGCTTGATGATTGGGCCAAAGAAGATGCAGAATTTATTGGGCGTGCAATTAAAACTGCGGCAAATCAAAATAAACAATTGACGATTGCAACATATTTTTCAGCTCATGCATTATCACCAGCAGTTTGTGCAATAATGTATTCTCACTTAAAAGATATAACAACTACAGATGGACTTGGTAAATGGGTAACAGGTTTAGAATTACAATAGTTATGATCCGGCTTTTAAGGTGACGCGCTGCCAGAGATTAACAAAAATTGACTGCCTTAAGTAGCCCACATGTTTGGTAGGAGAATGTCCACGATTGCAGGAAAACCAATCATTATTAGTATTGAAGGAGACATCGGATCAGGCAAGAGCACTTTATTGAAGGAGCTTCATGAAAAATATCCACGTCTGAATTTTATTGATGAGCCACTTGATACATGGACCTCTCTCAAGAATGAGACAGGTGAAAATTTGCTGCAGGTTTTCTATAAAGACATTCCTCGTTGGGCCTATACTTTTCAGAATTGCGCGATCTTGAGTCGTGCACAAAATATTCGTCGAGCTGTTGAAGACTGGGCACAGCGTTGTGCTGCCGATCCATCAGAACTTGAAAATAATATCTTCATCACAGAACGCTGCCTCGAAACTGATAAAAATGTATTTGCACAAATGCTACGTGATGATGGCAAACTCGATGGTATTGAATGGGATCTCTATAATCGCTGGTACGAAATGCTCGATGGTGTTGCAACAATTAGTGGACTCGTCTATGTAAATACTGGACCAGAAATTTGTCTTGAACGCATTAAACGGCGAGGACGTGAAGCTGAACTACAAATTCCTATTGATTATTTGTATAATCTTGATAAATATCATAAGCGCTGGATTTCTTCCACCTCACTAAAAGTCATGCACTTCAATAATTCAGTCATTGATCAAAAAATACATACCGCAGATGATGTCATTGAATTTATTCAACAATTAAAATAATTTAGGAATAGAAAAATTTGAAAGTATATGAACTTCCTTTTTTATCCTTAAGAAAATGTCTCAAAAAGATACAAAAAGCACGCATATTTATTGTCTTTCTATTAAACGATATCCAGATAAAAAAATGTATTTCTATGCCTATTATGATAGTCTTGATGTACTATTATATTCAGCTCTGCGTTTGAGCTGGCATTTAGCTGCACGTTATCCGATTGAGACATATAAGGGTAGTCAATATGTAATTGATCTGTTTTATAAAATGGAAAAACCAGAACAACATATAATAAATTCACTTCTATATGTTCGCTATGCCCAGGACTTCAGAACACGTCTAATAGAACATTTGGATCCTCAACCAGAAGAAAGGATCTTCAAACCTATTCCTGCACATTTCTTCGGTTTTCCGCAAAAATATATTTGGGGAGTCATCAGTTTCTTGAATATGATTGCAATTAATGACAATTATGGATATGAAGTTAATTATCAACATAAATCTTTATATAAGAATTATTTTGATAATAAGGAAGTTCCATTACCACTTGAAACAATTGATGAATTATTGGATTCAAGTGTCTATTAGATTAAGACGCTAAGAAAATTTGAAATTTTTCTTGTCTCTAAAGAGTTATTAAGATGGCCTCCGCTGAACAGGGTAAAAAGAAATACTATAAGAATGATGAAGGACATTTTATTTGTCCTCATTGTGGTGAAATAAAAGAGAAACAAAATACTATGTTTTATCATATGCAATCGCATCAAGGACAATTACCTTATGAATGTAATATTTGCAAAAAACAGTTTGTACAAAAACAAGAATTACTTTTACATAAACAGCGTCGTCATGCAGGTATAACAGAAGCACCACCAGAAGATTTGTTTGTTTGTCCTTGGGATGATTGCGACTTTAGTGATCCACGAAAAGGAAATATCAAAACACATATTATGAGATCTCATGCAAGAGCATATATAACAGCAGATATGATTGTAGCAACTGCTACAGGATATGATTGTGGTTTATGTAAAAAATCATGTGGATCAATTACTGGTCTATATTATCATTTTAGTACATGTCTAATTGATCACGGAGCTATTCCACCTGCCAGTGCTGTTGCAAAGGCATTAGAATAAATTATTCATAAGAGCCCCCACCTATTTTTTTAGATTTATCCATATAATAGACCTGTAGGCCACGAATTAAAGAATATAGATGGTATCCAAGAGCTGCAAACCCAACCATCATGAGTAATTCATATGCATAACGCGGTGCATCACGACCCTTCAAACCTATTAAGAGTAGTAATGGTGCAACAAATGCAACATGAATTATATTCACCCATGCATATGGACTGCCGGCAGCAACACGAATAAAGGCCTTGTATCCGTGATAAAATAATATCATGGCACCGAGAGCAATTAGAAGTGTATAGATCCATAATGGTGTATTAGAACGCTGGAAACCGACATATAGGAAAAATGGTGCAATAAAAATAAGATGACCGAGAGCAATAAAAACATGTGAATCAATTGTGGCAGACATTTCTAATGAGCCGTAAGATGTTTCACAAGTTCTTCTGCGGATTCAAGAGCACCTTCCATCCAACATTGTTTATCGGGGCTAAATGATTCTCCACAGGCATAGACACCTTTAAAGATTTCATGTGGGCCTTCTGATATCGACGTCGAAGCCGCAGGAAGCCAATAAGTACAACCATCCGTCCAAGGATGAGTTTTGAAATAGACTGGATCTGGAATGGATCGCATTGGAAATGCGCGCCTAATTGCAGTCATCATACGTTTTTGTAAATGATCACTGTCGCTGAGAGCATCCTTCATCCATGTCTGAGTATCATCTGCATCTGTATATGATAACATACAGATCCCTCGAGACGGATCAATAGGAATAAAATAACGAATAGGATTATTTGTAAATACAATTTTTCTCTCGTCAAACCAAGGTTCGCCTGGAAAGATTGCATATACACGGAGCAATGGTCTCATTGCTAATTGTTTGAGCAGTGGCCATTTGGCGACCTCAGGAATATGTTTCATTGCATTTGAATGAAGTGCAAGAATAACTGTTTGTCCAATAAATGTTCGTGGTTTACCTTGGAAATAAGATTCAATATATGTTAAGCCGTCACTTTTAGTAATATGTTCAACAGAATGACCGAGTAAAATCTTCGCTCCTGATTCAACTACTTCGCTCACAAGACCTTCAATAAGTTTATCAAGACCTTCTGCACATATACCAAATTCTGATCCCATGACATCATCAGTAGCTAACATACGATTTATTCCTTCATCAGCACGTAATGTATTTAATTCCGCTCTATAAGGGAATTCTGCAAGCAATTCTTTTGTCTTCCTAATTCCAATTGTCTTCTTTAAAAGATTTTCTAAAGTATGAGTTTGTAAAATATTATCTGGAAGACAATGAAGTGGTGTAACGTAATGAATAAATTTATCAAGGAATCTACTTCTTACTAATGGTCCATTATCTTCATATTGAACCCACATATCATCTGATATAGGAATAAATGTAAGTCCATATTTACGAATATATTTCATAACCATTTTATGATTTACATGAATACGTCCTGCACCATTTTCCCAATGAACTCCTGGAAAATCTTTTGGTCTAAATGTTGTAACACGTCCACCAATGTAATTATATTTTTCTAACATTAAGACGTTTAGATGAGGTTTTTCCTCTAAAAGTCTTCTTGCACAATGGAGACCGGCTATGCCGGCTCCAACAATTATAACATCATGGACTTCTGTCATTCTATCTACTTCAACTATTAGTGAAGTGAGAGGTCAAATTTTTAGAGTTGCTGACCAATCCAATCAGCAACTGTTTGATTAACGGAACTTGTTATACGACTGACGACCTGTTTATTCTTAATACATAAGAATGTGGGAATCTGTCTAATCTGACAATAACCGGCTGTATAATCATTAGCGTCAATATCACATTTATACCAAACGACATCATTACGATTAGCTGTTAGAGCGGCTATTGCCGGCAGATCTAAACGTTGACATGCCCCACACCAAGGAGCAGTAAAATATATGAAAAATGTTTTATTAGCTATGGCCGGGGCTGAACTCCAAATTTCATTTTCAAATTGATTTTGATCCTGGAGGGGTATCAGATGGCCCTGAGCTCGACCAGATTGTTGAGGGATTGATCCTGTGACGAAGGATGCTGTAGATTGATTGTGGTAGGACATCTAATGTATCAATTGTTCGTAATTTAGCTAAAAATACGCCCATTAATGCAATGCCTGCAAATGCAATTAGGAGGAATAGAGCAATAGGACCTTGACCTCCTCGTTGTTCGCTGGTATGTGAACCACCTTTCTGTTTATTCGCCGCAGCCGGTGCCCCTGATTCCTTTTGAGCCTGGTTCATGATTTTATCAGTATCACCAAGTTCAGCCAGTTTTTGTGTAACACCAACAGCTACTTTAGGGGCTAATGTAGCAATAGCAACTCCTGCACCAATAACAGGTGGAACATATTGATCATAAACCTCTTTAATTTTATCGACTGCACCCATAATTCCTCCAAGAACAGGTATACCGCGTAGAGTTGCGAAGATAGATTTGAAGAAATCCATGAAACTCATGGAACCACTTACAGGTTCTATTTCACATTCTTCCTTCGGTCCCAACTTCGTTCCTGTACAGTAAATTGGTTCCATAAAGAGAGAGAAGGGGAAGAATCGGATAATTCCTTCTTTCATCATCTTCTCAGTTTGGAAGGTCATTCGGAATAAAGTGAAGAGAGTCCAGAAGATTGCGAAGATGAAGAGGAAGATATTGAAGTTTGCAAATACTTTGGCAATACCACCTTTAACATCACCTACAACGAAATGATCCAGAGCGAAAGGAAGAGGGAGGACAGCGAAGATACAATATAAGAGGAATGTTAATGGACTTGGCGGACCCGCAGGGGGCTTGTCGCCCCCGTTATTCTTCTTCCCACAATTTTTGCCTTCTTCGCCTTCTTCATCCTCTGGTATGACGATTCCTGCTCCATGACCAACGGGAC
>JACCDY010693218.1_pt1 | contig 11481 bp, 8 predicted proteins | sample 7446391 | NCBI WGS metagenome assembly JACCDY01 (sample SAMN15323451, study PRJNA562643) | freshwater metagenome | isolation source: river surface water | place: USA:Blue River Watershed | collected 2017-08-18
CATTGGCTTTGATCGTTGCTTTTCTGTCTTCATCATGTGTATAGTCAAATGGGGAAGCACTTAAATTTAACATGATGTCCGGAGCTTGTTCCATTAGGTGGTCCATTGGACAAATTCTGTACAAAGGGTTATCTCCTAAGTTCCAGATATCTTCACAAATAGTGATTGCTAATTTTTTTCCTTTGAAAGGAACTACTTTCCAACTATCTGCAGATTCGAAATACCTATTCTCGTCAAACACATCATAAGTAGGTAATAAGGTCTTATGTATTTCAGCAACAATTTTTTGTTCATATAAAAAGAAGGCGGCATTGAATAAATCTTTTCCTTTCTTTTCAGGATTTCTTGAAGGGCTTCCAATAAGTACACCAATAGTATCAGCCGCGTCTTTGATTTTTTCAATGCTTTGATAGCATTGTTCAATAAAATCATTGAACTCTACAAAGTCTCTCGCAGGGTATCCGCAAACACTCATTTCGCTGAATAAAATAATGTCTGCTCCTTCTTTCTTCGCTTCTTCAATAGCGCAAAGTATCTTCTTGGTATTTTCTTCAAAATTGCCAATATGATAGTTCTGTTGTGCAATACAAATCTTCATGCCCCAAAGGTCGGGTTTTAAAAGAAATAACCTCTCATTTTTTGTATTTTTGAGCATGCGTATCCACTCTTTTTGGCTAGGTTTATCCATTTGTTTCTTTTTTGCTTGTAGTTCTAAGCATAATGATCCTATTGAGGGACAAGCTATTCAGTTGATTCCTGTAAAAAGATTCGACACAGCTTTCTTTGCAATGGATACCAATCAAATTAGTAGGGGAATCGCATCATTGTACGAGTGCTATCCCCAATTCAGTGCGGATTATTTTAGTAAAATTTTGCAGGCCGATCCTGTTAGAGATTCTCAAAAAATTAAAAGGTATTTCAAAATATACCTGCCTATTTATAAAAATGCTTTAAAAGTAAATGCACCTAATTCAATCAATATCGAGTTGAATAAAGCATTTGCAAGGTTTCATTTTTATTTTCCTAAATACAAAATGCCCCCAGAGTTAATTTATTACATTAGTCCTTTATTAACTTCTTTTAATGTTTTAAGTGACCACTATATAGGAGTTGGATTGCAGATTTCAACTTTCGATCATTATATTCCTCAACAAATTCCTTTTCATTGTATACAAAATGTATTGGATGATTATTTGTTTAATAAAAGATCTGAACCTGAATTGGTATATCAAATGATAGAGGCGGGCAAGCGCCAATATATGCTAGAAACCATTAGCCTGCATACTCCAGATACCTTATTATGGGATTATTCTTCTGTTCAATTAAAAGCAGTCCAGGAGCAAGAATCAGCTATTTGGCAATACCTTGTAGAGCAAAAAATGTTGTTGAGTAAAGAAAGAATTGATGCTTTGAATACCTTAGGAGATGCTGATCAAAATAGTTTATTAGGCGCACCATTGCCTGGTAATATTGGAAAATATATTGGGTATAAAATGGTGAGTGCTTATATGAAAAAGCAGCGCAAAAGCACTTATGATGATTTAGAAAAATTAGCTGAAACTCCCGCATCTGTAATTTATGCAGAAGCTGGTTATCAGCCTTAGTTTAATTTTACTGGAGCAATCATTTTGAATGCTGGAATATTTACATGGATCAATTCTTTGTTTTCTACATTTTCCATGGTATAGTATCCTTGCATTTTACCCATCTCGCTTTTTAAATGACAACCACTAACATATTGATATTGTTTGCCGGGCATAATTAAAGGTTGTACACCCACTACGCCTTCTCCCTCTACTTCTCTATGTTCACTATTGCTATCAAAGATTTCCCAGTATCTTCTTAATAATTTTACAGGAAATGAATTGTGGTTTTCGATAGTGATTCTGTAAGCAAACATGAACTCATTTTGTAATGGGTTACTGTAGTCTTTTTGAAAAAAAGTTTCAATGCTTACTTCAATGCCTTCTGATATTTTAGAGGTCATGATACAATGTATAAAGCCATTTGCAGAGTATACTGCCCCCCGAAATTAGGAAATTTTCCATCCGAATAAATAAATTAATCCTCAATTTTTTATTTAACCCTTTAACTAACGTAAATTCGCAAAAAATTGCCCTTTTTTAGGCATTTTCTCAAGCTAAAAATCATTTTACTATGAAGATCGCAGTCGCAAATGGTGATGGAATTGGTCCAGAAATAATGGAAGCGGTAATTCGTATTTTTAAAGCTGCAAACCTGCCTTTGGAATACCAGTTTGTCGATATGGGAAAATGGGTTTTTGATAAGGGTTTTAGTAATGGTATGACGCCAGAGGCTAAGGCAACTATCGAATCTTTAGGAATTTTATTCAAAGGTCCAATGGAAACACCTAAGGGTAAGGGTGTTAAAAGTGTGAATGTTACTGCGAGAAAAACTTGGAACACTTATGCAAACGAAAGACATTTTCAAACCTTAAGTGGAGTGGATACAGTTTTTAGTAAAGCAGGTGTAAATATTGATTTGACTATTGTTCGTGAAAATATTGAAGATACTTATGGTGGTGTTGAACATATGTTAACTCAGGATGTTGCCATTGCTAGAAGATTTATTTCAAGAGGTGGAAGTGAGCAAGTGATTCGCTATGCATTTGAAATGGCAAAGAAGAAAGGTGCAAAAAGAGTAACCTGTGGTCACAAGGCGAATATCATGAAATTAACTGATGGTTTATTCCTAGAAGTATTTAATGAAATCGCTAAAGAATATAAAGACATCAAGGCGGATGATGTGATTGTAGATGATTTGTGTATGAAATTAGTGAGTCGTCCAGATTTATTTGATGTAATTGTTTTGACTAATTTACAAGGTGATATCGTAAGTGATTTATGTGCTGGATTAGTTGGTGGGCTTGGATTTGCGCCTTCCTCTAATATTGGAGATCATATTTCTATTTTTGAAGCAGTGCATGGAACTGCACCAGATATTGCAGGAAAAAATATTGCTAATCCAACATCTTTATTGTTGAGTGGATTAAATATGTTAAGACATTTAGGAATGATGAGCAAAGCTGCAATGATTGAAAATGCTTTACTCTATACACTTGAATCGGGTGTTCATACAGGTGATTTTGGAGATAAATCCACTCCATCTTTAAACACTACTGAATTTGCTCAAGCAATCATTGATAATTTTGGTAAAGAGCCTAAGAATAATGCTAGAGCTATTATTAATGATTTTGAATTTGTTCCAACGAATAGCAATATCACTCAAAATCCTATGTTATTAGGTAAGCAAAAAGATGAACATGCAATTGCTGGAGCGGACTTTTTTATTGAAAGTGAATTACAGCCAAATGCAATTGCGAAAATTGCTCAACAACATGAAACGGATCTTTTAAAATTAATCATCGTTTCCAATCGAGGTACCCAAGTGTGGCCTACAGGATCTGTTTATACAAATTTGGTGAACCAATTTCGTCTTCGCTTTGAGACGGCTTCAAATGATACCATCTCACAATCTAATATCATTGACCTTTACAGCGCTTTGTCAAAGGATCTACAAATTAGTTCTGTGGAAGTATTAAACATGTGGGGAGGTAAAAAAGGCTACAGTTTGGCTCAAGGTCAATAGTTCCTGTCTTTTTACAAGATTCTACTATTTTTTGCCCCCAATTTGCGATAAAATTGAGTTTTTGGGCGGGAAAAAATACATTTTTAGCGTAATTTCACATCTCAATTACAAACTAGCTTTTTACTATGGCAGAAGTTATATTAATGCCCCGTTTAAGTGACACCATGACTGAAGGAGTTATTGCAGCTTGGCACAAGAATGTGGGTGATACAGTTAAGAAAGGAGATTTATTAGCAGAGATAGAAACAGACAAAGCTACCATGGAATTGGAAAGCTATCAGGATGGTGTTTTATTGCATATTGGTACCCCTCGTGGAGGTAAATTACAGGTAAATGATTTGTTAGCCATTTTTGGTAAGCAAGGTGAAGATATTAGTGCATTGATTGCGCAAAATTCAGGTGGGGCTGCTTCAGCTCCAGCTACATCAGCTGCGCCAGCTGCTGCAACAACGCCGGCACCAGCTGCACCTGCCGCTAGTGCTATAGATGTTTCAGCTATGGAAGAAGTGGTTTTAATGCCAAGACTAAGTGATACCATGACAGAAGGGGTGATTGCAGGTTGGCATAAAAAAGTAGGTGATACTGTAAAGAAAGGTGAAGTGTTAGCAGATATCGAAACAGATAAAGCTACCATGGAATTAGAATCTTATAAGGATGGTATTTTATTATATCAAGGTGCTAAAGGGGGGGAGAAGATTTTAGTGAATGAATTATTATGCATCATTGGAAAAGAAGGTTTAGATGTCAATGGAATTGTTGCTGCTGTTAAGGGCGGTGCAAATGCTGCTCCGGCTGCATCTACAACTGCTTCAACGGCTCCTGCTACAGCTCCAGCTCAAGCATCAGCTCCTGCTGCGCCTGCAAATACTGCAAATACTGCAGTGGTGAATGAAGGAAGAATCTTTGCTTCTCCATTGGCTAAGAAAATTGCTCAAGAAAAAGGAATCGATTTAAAATATGTGAAAGGAACAGGTGAGAATGGAAGAATCACTCGTGCTGATTTGGAAGAAGTTGCGAAAGCAACTGATGCAGGCGGAAAAATAAACACTGCTGCTCCTGCTGTTGCTTCAAATGCATCTGCAAGTGCTACTCCAGCCTTTGTTCCTTCAGGTACTGTAAGCTTTGTGGATACACCGGTATCACAAATGCGTAAAGTAATTGCTAAGCGTTTAAGTGAGAGCTTATTCACTGCGCCGCATTTCTATTTAACTATGAAGATTAATATGGACGCTGCAATTAAAGCGCGTACTTTATTAAACGAAAATGCAACTACTAAGATTAGTTTTAATGATATGATTGTAAAAGCTACAGCATTGTCATTAAAGCAACATCCAAAAGTGAATAGCAGTTGGATGGGAGATTTTATTCGTGAAAATCATCATGTAAATATTGGAATTGCAGTAGCAGTAGATGAAGGATTATTAGTTCCTGTATTAAGATTTGCAGATGGTTTATCACTTTCTCAAATTAGTGGTACGGTAAAAGAGTTTGCTAAAAAAGCAAAAGATAAAAAATTACAACCTGCAGATTGGGAGGGTAGTACATTTACTATTTCTAATCTAGGTATGTTTGGTATAGATCAGTTTACTGCAATTATCAATCCTCCAGATGCTTGTATATTAGCGGTGGGTGGAATTGCACAAGAGCCTGTTGTTAAGAACGGACAAATTGTTCCAGGTAATGTGATGAATGTAACTTTAAGTTGCGATCATCGTGTGGTGGATGGTGCAACAGGAGCAGCGTTCTTACAAACATTAAAGAGCTTACTAGAAGAGCCATTGCGCATGCTAGCGTAATAAAAAAGCCCTTAAATTTTCTTAAGGGCTTTTTATTTATCAAAAAATAATAAGACAAAAAACAAAAGGCCCCTTATATTTTTCTAAGGGGCCTTTTGTTTACTCAATGTCGCAACCTATGGGTGCGCCTGGAGGAATCACTACTGCTTTAGGCAATGTGATTGTTCCTGGATTTTTAATTCTTTCAATAGCAAATTGATAATGTGCTTTATGTGTTGTTGCTGATTTAGCAAGTAACTCTAAGTTGCTTTTTAAGGCTTGTAATTTACTATGACATATAGCTCTTACTTCATAATTGGCATCAGCACTTTGACTTAATCCTAATAACCAAGTCAATACTTGTTGTTGAGTTTGCATATGTACTGATCCTGTCAAGCCCGATGGAATAGAAGCATTCCAGGTTTGTTTCATTACTGCATCAACCAAATCTTCAAATCCAATGGTATTGGCTCTTGCTTTGTTTTGCACTAATCTATTGGCTCTTTCAGTATTGAATAAGAATCCTAATTCAAAATCTGCTAAAGCTTCTGCAGCACTTAATGCATCAAAGCTCATTCCAGTTCTTTTATCAAATAATTCGCCTACGCCATAATACATAGGAGGGCGAGGAGGAATTAATGCAATAATATTTTCTGGAATAGTTAAAGTTGAAGCTGATAAACAAGCAACAGCTGCATTCAATGCTTTTGTTTGAATGGCATTTGGTAAGATGGTTGGTTTAATTTGATTAGCATCTCCTCTTACACTATAATTGTAGTTCATGCCACCTACTAATTTAGTCACAGCTTCGTATTGATAACGATGATAATTGTATAAAGGCACTAATACATCTTCTAGTTTTGATAATGGCGTACCATTAGGAATTGCATTTTCATTAAACTGCTCCATTGCTTTTTTACGAACAGCTATAACTTGATCTAATCCAGCAACGGCATCTCCATTATTGTCCCATAAATGCGCGTATGGATGAAATCCACTTGCAGCTCTAGCATCTGCATCTGCTATAAATAAGGTTCCTTGTTTTGAATTTTCCTCCAGTAATGCATTTAAAGCATTTGCTTCATTGGTTTCTTTTGGAAAATCTTGGTATCCATAAGTGATGGCTCTTTTGTCCCAGAATCCAATTTCGTCAGTATATACCTCTGAAAAATCAATTTCACCTTTAGTATTCACAAATACATTTGGATGAGGGTAGTCCATTACTGATGCTCTATTGTTATAACTAGAAGCATAGTTGTGTTGTAGACCTAAGGTATGTCCAACTTCATGTGCCGATAACTGTCTTAATCTATGTAAGGCAGCTTTTCTCATCTGATCAGTTACTGGTTTACCATTTATGTATGGAGATAACAAAGAAGTAAATATTAAATAGTCTTGTCTTACTCTAAGGGAGCCTAAAGTAACCTGACCTTTAATAATCTCGCCTGTTCTAGGGTCCGTAATACTTGACCCATAACTCCAACCTCGAGTTGAACGATGAACCCAATTAATCATATTATATCTAATATCCATAGGGTCTGCAGAATCTGGTAGTATTTGCACTTGAAAAGCATCTTTGTATCCAGCAGCTGTATATGCTTGGTTCCACCATCTTGCTCCTTCTAATAGTGCTGTTCTAATGGGCTCTGGAGTACCATTGTCTAAATAATATATGATAGGCTTTATGGGCTCACTCATTGAAGCATTCGGATCTTTCTTTTGAAGTCTATGTCTACTGATATACATTTTTTGAATGGGTTCACTTATATCAGAACTGTAATCAAAAAAACTAATTCCAAAATAACCACTTCTAATATCATATTTTCTTGGAGTATAATTTTCATCAGGAAGTTCTACAAAACTATGATGCATTCTCAAAGTCAAAGCTTCAGTAGATGGTGCAACAGCTTGAACAAATCTTCCTGCATCTGATCCTCCAACAAAAGTTAAGGTTGCTTCAAATTCAGAGTTCTTTGGAAAGTTCTTTGTGTTTTGAATATAGATAGCAGATCTTGCTTCATTCAAAGTGTAAGTACCTTGTCTCATTTTTCTAATCTTATCTGCTGCATTATGTGCATCCCTTAAGAAAAAAGAAGTTGCGTCAACCAATATTTCATTACCAGCTTCTGCCTCTACATTAAAGCTAGCCAGAATTGATTGGGCGAAAGATTCATTCACAGCTTTTTGTTCTCTTGGGTCTTTGCTAATGGCACGATAGTCGTAATTAGGTTGTACCATTAATACTTTTTTGCCTACTCTGTTGAAATAAACAATTCTAGAGTCGCCTATCTGTCCTCTATCAAGGCCAATATCATTGGATCCTAAGCCTGCGGGCAATGAGTTAATATACAAGAAAGGGATATTCAATTTGTCAATGACTAAATAAATCTTCCCATTGGCATTGTCCCAATAGTAATTAAAATATCCTTTTTTAAATTCCATTGACTTTGTCTTCTCTGTAATATTATTTTGAGCAAAACAAAAAACAGGCATCAATAAAATAAATAAAATTTTACGCATAGATTTTTGATTTAAATAAAAAATCCCGCTAAACTATTTCAGAATGGCGGGATTTAAATTAGAATGAGCTAGTATTAAGCTGTTGGATTGCTATCAGTTGTTGGCTCAGTGAAAAGTGTTTGTGGCACTGCTACTGGCGCTACTACTGGAGCAGGAGCTGCTTTCTTTGCTGGAGTTTTCTTTTTCTTCGCAACTACTTTCTTTGCTGCTGCTTTTTTAGGAGCCGCTTTCTTAACAACTTTCTTAGCAGCTTTTTTCACTACTTTTTTTGTTGCTTTCTTAGCTGTTTTTTTTGCAGCTACTTTTTTCTTAGGTGCAACTTTTTTAGTTGCTTTTTTTGCAGCTTTTTTCACAACTTTCTTAGCTGCTTTTTTAGGAGCCGCTTTTTTTGCTACTTTCTTAGTTGTTTTTTTTGCAGCCTTTTTAGCTGTTTTTTTAGCTGCTACTTTTTTCTTTGGAGCGGCTTTTTTTACTGCTTTTTTAGGAGCTACTTTCTTTTTAGAGGTCTTTGCCATAAGGGGTTATTTTAATTTATTTAGTAAGTTGACTTTGCATAAAATTACATTCTTTTATTGTAACAAAATAAAATCAATTTATTTTTTTATTGGGTAACTTCGTTACATGAAAGAACCAGTAACATTAATTGTTGGCGCTTCTCCCAATCCAGAGCGTTATAGTTTTATGGCAACCAATTTACTAAAGTCATATGGACATAAAGTGTATGCTTATGGAATTAAAAAAGGTACTATCAATGAAGAGCCAATACAATTAGAGTGGCCCGAAAAAGGTACCATTGATACCATTACTTTATATCTTGGCCCGGACGCACAAAAACCATTGTATGACACTATTTTAGGTATTCAGCCAAGACGCATCATTTTTAATCCAGGTACAGAAAACCCTGAATTAGAGGGGCTTGCGCAAGAAAATGGCATTCAAGCCATAGAAGCCTGCACCTTGGTGATGTTAAAGACCAATCAATATTAGGACTGGTATTTATTCTCTCCAACTCTTTCATTGCACCGATATTGAATTGCTTCTGAGATATGTTTTGACTCAATATTGATGGATTGTTCCAGGTCTGCAATTGTTCTGGCTACTTTTAATATTCTGGTATAGGCCCTAGCGCTAAACTGAAATGCGTTCATTGCTTTTTCTAGTAATCTTTCAGAGGGTGTATCCAATAAACAATAGGTTTTTAAATCTAAAGAACTCATTTGGGAATTGGTTTTGTACCCATTCTCTTCCCTAAACCTTTTGTATTGAATTTCTCTAGTGTATGCTATTTTTCCAACCAGCTTAGAAAAACCATCCAAATCTGTTGCTACCGGTTGTAAATCCGAAAAAGATACTGGTGATACATTCAATTGTATGTCTATTCTGTCTAATAAGGGGCCGGAGACTCTATTAAAATAGGCCTTTATTTTTTCAGTACTACATGTGCATTTTTTATGGGGGTGGTTATGATAGCCGCATGGGCAGGGATTCATTGCTGCAATTAAAAGAAACTTGGAAGGAAATTGATAGCTGAATTGGGATCTTGCTATATGAACAAAGCCATCTTCTAAAGGTTGTCTTAGTACTTCTATGACAGATCTATTGAATTCCGGTAATTCATCTAAAAAGAGCACTCCATTATGTGCCAAGGAAATTTCTCCAGGATGTGCATTGTGTCCTCCACCTATTAATGCGATATCGGTAATGGAGTGATGTGGTGCTCTAAATGGTCGATCATGGATAAGGCCTTGATTAAATTTATATTGCTTATTGTAACTATGAATTTTGGTGGTTTCAATGGCTTCTTCTTTGGACATGGGAGGTAAAATGGATACGATACTTTTTGCTAACATCGATTTGCCAGCACCCGGTGGGCCAATCAAAATTATATGATGGTTTCCTGCGCAGGCAACAGTTAAGGCTCTTTTTAACATGGCTTGTCCTCTAATTTCCATGAATAAGGCTGGGGTATCTAAGTTTTTATTTTTCGATATTGGGGTGAATGGATGCTCATAGCTATTTGGATTTTCGAAAAAGTATAGAAGCTCTGAAAGTGTTGCAAATCCGAATACTTGAATATCATCCACTAAACTAGCTTCCTGCATATTGTCTAATGGTAAAATAATACCCTTATACTTTTCTGATTTGGCTTGTTGTGCCATGGCTAAAGCGCCTTTAATTGGATATAGTTTCCCATCTAATCCCAATTCCCCCATGATAATATAATCTTCTAAATCTATGTTGAGCACTAATTGTTCCGAAGCTGCTAAAACGCCAATGGTAATTGGTAAGTCAAAAGCTGCACCAGATTTTTTTATTTCAGCAGGAGAGAGGTTAACCAATAATTTAGTTCTAGGCATAAAAAGTCCATTGGACTTAATGGCACTTTCTGTTCTATGTAAGCTTTCTCTAACGGCGCTATCTGGCAAACCAACTAAGGTATAGCCCTGTCCCATACTAACATTTACTTCAACAGTAATGGTTACAGCGTCAATGCCCACTAAGGCAGTTCCTTTGATTTTTACAAGCATTTTTGCTTGAATATATGGGCTATGGCATTGCTATAAATGCGTAGAAATACTTTATAAACTATTCAACATATTCACTACGCCTTCTCTTTCCAAAATTAAATAACCTATGCGGTCCTGGCTTACGCCTTCTTTTAATTGATAATGAAAAACAAGATCTTTATCTGTAACAGTTGTTTCAAAGTATTTGAATTGAATATTGTCAAATTTTGTAAGTGAACTACTTATTTCATATAAATGAGAGCTTAGTATGAATAAGCATGTTTTACTTTTTTGAAGCCCTTCAATAACTGCAGTGCTACATTTCATAGCATCTTGTATATTGGTACCTTTAAAAAGCTCATCTATTAATACAAAATATTTCTTCCCATCTTTAATTCTCTCAACGGTATTTTTAATTCTTTGCACTTCGTTAAAAAAATAACTTTCTCCCTTTACAATATTATCAGCAATAGTTAAATTGGTGATAAGGCCATCCATCACTGTCAATTGTATTTTTCTGCCTGGTGCACCCATCCCAATATGAGATAAATAAATAACAATAGCGATGGTTTTGATGAAAGTGCTTTTACCAGCCATATTCGCTCCAGTTAGGAATAAAAAATTTTGACGACTATCTAAATGAAGTGCATTGCTGATGGCATTGTCTACTAATGGATGTGAGGCGGCTTCGATACTTAATAGTGGTGTATCCTGTTCCAGCCATGTTGGGAATTCGAATTCGTATTTCAGATGAGCAGAAGCTAAACTATTAAATGCATCTATTTCATAAAATAATTGAAGAAGAGATCTAATTTGATTTTTATAATGATAAGTATAAAAATGACTTAATTGTAATGTGGTTATTGCATTCAATTGGAAATCTTTTTTCCTAATTGCCTGAATTTGATCAACAGATAATATTTTTTCAATGGCTATATACCACTTTTCAATAATTGGATTATTTCTTTCTTCTTCAAAAGTAATTAACCATTGATCTGCATCTTTGATCAATATATTTAAATGTTCGATAGAATATTTTATTAAAGAGAAGTCTGCTTTATGAAATAGCC
>JACCDY011266108.1_pt1 | contig 11479 bp, 9 predicted proteins | sample 7446391 | NCBI WGS metagenome assembly JACCDY01 (sample SAMN15323451, study PRJNA562643) | freshwater metagenome | isolation source: river surface water | place: USA:Blue River Watershed | collected 2017-08-18
AGTTTTCATTTGGCCGTCGGCTTGCACGCGCACGCGGCCACGCAAACCGTTCAACACCAAAGTTTGTTGGGTTTCGGCCAAACCGATTTCCCAAGGTGAACCGCAATGCTTGATGGACGACCAAGGCGATGCCCCTGTACCGCCGTCATGGCCAGCGATCACCACGTGATCGGCCTTGCACTTGGCAACGCCTGCGGCAATCGTGCCCACGCCGATTTCGGCCACCAACTTCACACTGATATCAGCGTGAGGGGCAACGTTCTTCAAGTCATGGATCAATTGAGCCAAGTCTTCGATCGAATAAATGTCGTGGTGAGGAGGAGGCGAAATCAAACCCACACCTGGCACGCTGTAACGCAGCTTGCCGATGTACTCTGACACTTTCGAGCCTGGCAACTGGCCGCCTTCCCCAGGCTTGGCGCCCTGGGCCATTTTGATCTGAATTTGGTCAGACGAAGACAGGTATTCAGCGGTCACACCGAAGCGGCCAGACGCCACTTGCTTGATGCGTGAACGCAGGCTATCGCCAGCATTCAAAGGCATGTCCACCTCGACCACATCGCTGCCGATGATGGACTTGAGGCTGTCGCCTTGCTTGATTGGGATGCCTTTGAGCTCGTTGCGGTAACGTGCTGGGTCTTCACCGCCCTCACCCGTGTTGGACTTGCCGCCAATGCGGTTCATCGCCACGGCCAAGGTGGCGTGGGCTTCGGTAGAGATCGAACCGAGCGACATCGCACCCGTGGCGAAACGCTTGACGATTTCGCTGGCTGGCTCAACTTCGTCCACCGAGATGGCTTTGGATGGGTCAATCTTGAAATCAAACAAACCACGCAAGGTCAAGTGACGCTTGTTTTGGTCGTTGACGATTTGTGCGTACTCTTTGTACGTGCTGAAGTTGTTTGAGCGCGTGCTGTGTTGCAACTTGGCAATCGCATCAGGCGTCCACATGTGTTCTTCACCACGGGCACGCCATGCGTACTCACCGCCAGCATCGAGCATGTTGGCGAGCACAGGATCTTCGCCGAAGGCAGCCTTGTGCATGCGAATGCCTTCTTCGGCCATTTCGAAAATGCCGATGCCTTCCACGCGACTCGGTGTGCCAGTGAAATACTTTTGCACGGTTTCGCTGTTGATACCGATGGCTTCAAACAACTGCGCACCGCAGTAAGACATGTAGGTCGACACGCCCATCTTGGACATGATCTTCGACAGGCCTTTGCCGATGGCTTTGATGTAGTTGTAGATCGCTTTTTCAGTCGACAAATCAGCAGGCAAATCTTTGTGCAAGTTGGCCAGTGTTTCGAGCGCGAGGTAGGGGTGCACGGCTTCGGCGCCGTAACCTGCCAACACCGCAAAGTGGTGGACTTCGCGAGCACTGCCAGTTTCGACCACCAAACCAGCGGTGGTACGCAGACCTTCGCGCACCAAGTGCTGGTGGATCGCAGACAAAGCCAGCACCGCAGGAATTGCCACTTGCGTGGGGCTCACAGCGCGGTCGCTGATGATGAGGATGTTGTGGCCGCCTTTGATGGCGTCCACCGCTTCGGCACACAAAGAAGCCAACTTGGCTTCGACGCCGTCGTGGCCCCAAGCCAGTGGGTAAGTCATGTCGAGCGTGGCGCTCTTGAACTTGCCGTGTGTGTGTGTTTCGATATCACGCAACTTGGCCATGTCGGCAAAGTTCAACACAGGCTGGCTGACTTCCAAACGCATGGGTGGGTTGACTTGGTTGATGTCGAGCAAGTTGGGCTTCGGGCCCACGAACGACACCAGTGACATGACGATGGCTTCACGGATCGGGTCGATCGGTGGGTTGGTCACCTGGGCGAACAACTGCTTGAAGTAGTTGTAGAGCGGTTTGTTTTTGCTGGACAACACAGCCAAGGGGCTGTCATTGCCCATTGAGCCAATGCCTTCTTCACCGTTGATGGCCATAGGCGCCATCAAAAACTTGATGTCTTCTTGGCTGTAGCCGAAGGCTTGTTGACGGTCGAGCAAGGACACATCGCTGGCTTGGGCGGCTTCGCCTTCGTGACCTTTGACGTCATCGAGCTTGATGCGGACGTTTTCAATCCATTGCTTATAAGGCTTGGTGTTGGTCAGGCCAGCTTTGAGTTCTTCGTCGTCGATCATGCGACCTTGTTCGAGGTCGATCAAGAACATCTTGCCTGGCTGCAGACGCCACTTGCGCACGATCTTGCTTTCAGGCACAGGCAACACGCCAGACTCAGAGCCCATGATGACCATGTCGTCGTCTGTGATGCAGTAGCGTGAGGGACGCAAGCCGTTACGGTCCAAGGTCGCGCCAATTTGGCGGCCATCGGTGAACACGATAGAGGCTGGGCCGTCCCATGGCTCCAACATCGCGGCGTGGTATTCGTAGAAGGCCTTGCGGCGCTCGTCCATGGTGGTGTGTTGTTCCCAAGGCTCTGGGATCATCATCATCACGGCTTGGCTGATGGGGTAGCCCGCCATCGTCATCAATTCGAGACAGTTGTCGAACGTGGCCGTGTCGGACTGGTCTGCGAAGCTGATGGGGTAAAGCTTTTTCAAGTCATCGCCGAGCACGGGAGAAGACATCACGCCTTCGCGGGCCTTCATCCAGTTGTAGTTGCCTTTGACGGTGTTGATCTCACCGTTGTGTGCCACATAGCGGTAGGGGTGAGCCAAAGGCCACTCTGGGAAAGTGTTGGTCGAGAAGCGCTGGTGCACCAAGCCCAACGCAGACACGCAACGCTCGTCGGTCAAGTCGCGGTAATAAGTGCCCACCTGATCGGCCAACAACAAGCCTTTGTAAATGATCGTGCGGCTTGACATGCTGGGCACGTAATACTCTTTGCTGTGCTTGAGGTTCAAGTGCTGAATCGCTGCGCTGGCTGTTTTGCGGATGACGTACAGCTTGCGTTCCAATGCGTCTTGCACGATCACATCGTTGCCGCGACCGATGAAGATTTGGCGAATGACGGGTTCTTTTTCGCGCACGCGGGGCGACATGGGCATGTCGAGGTTGACTGGCACATCGCGCCAGCCCAACAAGACTTGGCCTTCGGCCAGAACGGCACGTTCCAATTCTTGTTCGCAAGCCATGCGCGAGGCGTGCTCTTTGGGCAAGAACACCATGCCCACGCCGTACTCGCCTTGCGGCGGCAATGTCACGCCTTGCTTGGCCATGTCTTCGCGGTACAGCGCGTCTGGCAATTGAATCAAGATACCTGCGCCGTCGCCCATGAGTGCGTCAGCACCCACCGCACCACGGTGGTCGAGGTTTTCCAAAATTTTGAGCGCTTGACCCACGATGGCGTGGCTCTTTTGACCCTTGATGTGAGCGACAAAGCCCACGCCACAGGCGTCGTGTTCATTAGACGGGTCGTACAAACCCTGAGATTGCAGTTGTGCTTTATCGGCAGCCGTGGTCATGGCGCATTCCTCAAAAATTCAGCGGGACAAGAAGGATACTGCACTGCAGCATCCATGCCAAGAAAAATAATTGGGGTCAGAACCTAATTAATTGAACATCAATTTTGGAAATAATTTAATTAGGGACAGGTTTATCGACCTTGCTAAACGGCCTCCCCGCCTTGGTTTTAACCAAACGCCGTTCGGTTTGTGTCTGCAAATCGGCTACAAAACGCTCGTCACCCAGCGCCCAACCACTGAGCGTGGCGTCGGTCAATGCACCCTGCTGGTCAGCACTGATGCCTGCATGCACCAATTCGGCGTATGCCGCCTCACGCGCGAACGGCGTGTTGCCCAAGGACCAATACAAAGCGTGAGGCGTGATAAGTCGATCCGTGCGATGCCCCGCGTAATGCCCGTAGCTAGACCACGTGTAATCCTCAGGCTGCACCACCATGTGTGCACGCACGGGGTTGAGGTCGATGTAGGCCATGCATGCCAGTAAATAGCGGTCCGTCTGAATCAGCGTGGAGCGGTAGCGCCCTTCCCACAACGTGCCAGTGCGGGCATGCACTTTGTTGAACACCTGCACATAACTGCGGCCTAGGGCCTGCATCATTTTGGGCAAGCCTTGATCCTCTTGCGGCGTGAGCAGCAAATGCAGGTGGTTGTCCATCAACACATAAGCATGAATATCCACCTTGTGCATACGGCTGTGCTCGAACAGCAAATCAAGCATGCGCTGGTAATCAGCGGGGCTGCGAAAAATGTCTTGTCTGTTGTTGCCCCGCAGAATGACATGGTGCGGGTAGCCAGTGACGGTGAGGCGAGGTAAGCGGGCCATTTGCCAATGTTAGCGATGATCTGACCCTCATTATTTAAGCCCTAGAATGAACACAAAATTCTTCATTTCACCAGTAGGTTTGTTTGTATGACTGTTGTATTCCCTGAAGACTGGCACCCATTGGTTGCACACGTGCAAGCCAACGCTTACAGCAAACCCCAGCAAGCTATTGAGGCAGCACGACAACTGCTGAAACTGTGCAGCAGCCCCGAACACATCGCCTATGTGTATGAAAAGCTTGGCTTTGCTCACCTCATTCTGGGCGAGCATCGCTTGTCCTGTTTGTTTTACGAACAAGCACGCGAGCTTGACCCCGACAACATCTACGTACTGGCAAACCTCGCGCACGCACAGTACGAACTAGGCGAACGCGTCAAAGCCATCCACACAGGGCGAGAAGCTTTGCGTCTCAAGGACAAACTGGCGTGCAGCAACCCGCCCACACCCAAAAGTCCACTCGGCCAACGCTACCTAGGCAATAGCAATTTGATCTCCTACAGCCTGCATGGCAATCAGCCACGCTATTGCGAAATGGCTGTGTTGAATGTGATGGCCGCAAAACAGCACTTGCCAGACTTTGTATGCCGCTTTTATGTAGACGAGACAACGCCAGTGGCCGTGCTGAATCGACTGGAGGCACTGGGTGCTCAATGCCTGCACATTGACGAAAAAACCAAACGCATGCCGGCTACGTTTTGGCGCTTCTTGGCGATGGACGACCCCCAAGCCGATTGCGTGTTGGTTCGTGATGTGGACTCCTTGATCGATGCCAAAGATGCTTGGTGTGTGCAAGATTGGCGACAAACCAAATACGACTTTCATGTCATCCGCGACGACTGCTGTCATACCGAGTTGATCCTTGCAGGCCTATTTGGCATCCGCTCGGGTGTGGTGCGAGACATTCAATCCCATATTGACCACTTCATGCAAGGCAATGACTCTGCCGTTTGGGAACGGTTCGCTGACCAACTCTTCTTACGCCACCACATTTGGCCTTTGGTGCACAAGCGCACACTCACGCATGACCAAATTTATAGCTACGGCGCACATGTCCACCCGTTGAAATTTGTACCCACAGAGCACGCGTCACCGCTCAACACATTCATTGGGGCAAACCACGCCACATGCCAAATTGCGTGCACCGTCGAAAACAACACCGCCGAGACAGTGCCTTACGTCAGTCTTCGCAACGAAACGGGTACGCTGATATGCCGTTACATGATGCAAAAAGACGAAGCCAACCCAACCCATTGGCGCTCGTACTTGCCGATGAGTTACATGCAAGCACTTGAAAGTGGAAAGTGGCAATACGACATCGAGACATATGCCGAAGGACAAGTGCAGCAAGGCGAAGGCAGCACAGACCCTCAACTACTCGGCTTTGAACCGAATCTTGCCACTCACAAGGGATAACGTTGCGTCATGACCGACGCCAACCCAAACTCGTCCAACAAAGCAGTCAGTCGCTCGGCTGCACTGCGCTTTTTTTGCCCCGTGTATTTGGCCAAGATGAGTTCATTCTTCATGCTGTGCTCCCAGCCCACCAGCTCAGTCACAGTCACTTGGTAGCCCATCGCTTCTAGGTACAAACAACGCAGCACATTGGTCAGCTGGCTGCCCATCTCACGCGTGTGCAGCGGGTGACGCCACAGCTCAGCCAGTGGCGTGCGTTGCAAATTGAGCGCTTTGTTTTGATTGAGCGCGCGCGCCAGCTCGGCTTGGCAACACGGAACGAGCACCATGTATTTGGCTTTCTTTTGCAGGCCAAACGCAATCGCATCGTCGGTGGCGGTGTCGCAGGCGTGTAGCGCGGTGACCACATCGATCTGGTCGGGCAAGGCATCGCTGTGCGCGGACTCAGCCACGCTGAGGTTGAGAAACTTCATGCGATCAAAGCCCAAGCGCTGAGCCAATGCTCTAGACGATTCCACCAACTCGCTGCGCGTCTCGATGCCGTAAATACTGCCCTGCCCCAAGGCTTTGAAAAACAAGTCGTAAATGATGAAACCCAAATACGACTTGCCCGCACCGTGGTCGGCCAAGGTGGGGCCTTGCTCGCTGGCGGGTAATTCTTTCAGCAGCTTCTCGATGAACTGAAACAGGTGATACACCTGCTTGAGCTTGCGACGCGAATCAAGGTTCAGCTTGCCGTCGCGGGTGAGGATGTGCAGCTCTTTGAGCAAATCGATGGACTGGCCGGGGCGCAGGTCGAGCTGAGAAGTTGGATCTTGGGGCTTGGCCGCAGCGGCGGGTTTGTGTTTGGACATGGCTCAATTGTGCCGTGGCCGTCCGTTGTTCAGCAGCACAACCAGCACGATAGAAAACTTCCGCAGCCAAGCGGCATAGTCGGTGCGCGATACGGCGCCATCACGGCGCGTCAGCGACGTTAAGCCGAAGCGCGTATCGGCTATGCCGCTTGGCGAAGCGAACGCAAATCGTCCGCCCCCATTAATTCCGAAGACGTGCCTGTATCCCCAACGCCTTCCAACCCGCATGCCCCAACTTATTCAACACCTCAATGTTGCGTTCAAAAATCAGCGACGCATCGGGATAGGCTTCCACCGCTTTGTCAATGCTGGCTTCGCGCAGCAAGTGCAACGTGGGGTATGGCGTTCGATTGGTGAAGTTTTCGATGTCGTCCACTTCCGTGCCACCAAATTGGTAGAGCGGGTGAAAGTCGGCCACTTGCAACACGCCGTCTAACTCTAGGTCCATCAGCACGTTGTCGCAGTCGGCCAAGAAGTCGTTGAAATCCAAGAAGTCGGGCAATGCGTTGGGCGCAATGAGCAGCGTGGTGTCTAACTTGTCTGGGTCGGCCTCGGCCAAGTGCTGCAACTCTTCGTGCAACATGGTCAACACATCCGCGGGGTCGGACGAGGCGCACACGCGGTAACGCACCATGTCTTTGACCACCACTGCTTTGGCGAAGGGGCACAGGTTCAGGCCCACGACGGCTTCAAGCAGCCACTTCTGTGTGTCTTCGATGACGGTGCGCTCTTGCTCTGGCGTCAATGTGTCAGTCATGTCTTTCCTTCTTGTGCAACGCGCGGCCAATGAGATATGCCAACACCGCGCCGCACAAACTGAGTGTGCCGGTCACGGCCCACGTCCACTGCCAGCCGCCCGCGCTGGCGGCCACCCACGCCACCAAAGGCGGCCCTGCAAACTGGCCCAAAGCCGAGAGCTGTTGCATGTAGCCCACGGTGGTGGACACCGTGCCTTCGCTAGGGGCCAAACGCAAGGCACACGAAAACAAGGTGCCAGGAATCAAACCGCCCACCGCAGAGAACATCACCACACACGCAAAGCGCAACGACGTGGGTAAACCTTCACCTTGCCACACGGCATACGCACCAACCGCGCCCAAGGTCATACAAGCAAAGCCAATGCTGAGCAAGCGCTGTGCAGGCCAGCCGCGTTGCAGCAAACGGCCCGACATGATGTTGCCACTCACATTGGCCAAAGCCACGCACGCCGACAACACACCCGCCGCGCCTGCAGCCAAACCCAGCTCGGCATACACCGTGGGCAAGAAGCCCACCACCGCCAACCACTGCGACGAATACACCGCAAACGTCAGCGCCACCAACCAAGGGCCAGGGCTTTTAAGCGTGAGCGCCAAGCGCTTGGGCCATGCGTCGTTGGCGGCGTTGTGTGCAGGTGCGGGCGGTTGCACATCGGGCACACACAACCAAACAGCTACCCAAGCAAACGCGGCCACTGCACCCAGTAACCACCACCACGCAGACCAATTCAAGCCCGTAATCACCCATGGCCCCAACAGCAGCGCCAGCGCACTGCCTGTGGGCATGTAAGTACCCCACCAGCCCATGCGCCCGCTGAGCTGCGATGCATCCACCGTGCGACGAATGAGTGCCGGCGCAGGCATGACCACCAATAAAAAACCTAAACCTTCTAGCGCACGCAATACCAACAGACTTTGCGCGTCATCCACACAACCACCGCTGATGCTGGCGAACGACAACAAGCCCAAACCCAACAACATGCTGCGACGCAAGCCCAAGCTGTCAGCACTCAAGCCCACAGCAAGACCGAGTGTCATGCTGGCAATTTGCACGGCAGACAACAAGAAACCCGCTTGCACCAAGGTGATGCCCAACGCGTCTTGCAGCACGGGCAACGCAGGCGGCAACTTGCCCACATGCAGCGCGGCGCACACACCTGCAAACACGATGACCCATGAGGGATGGATGCCAAAGCGGTGCTTGCTCATGCCGTGAGGCGTGCGTGTTCACGCGTGGCGAAACGGTCGGTCATGCCAGACAAATAGTCGGCCACGGCACGCGGCACATCACTGCACTGCGCATAGGCGGCGGGCATTTCTTGGGGCTTGGCCAAGTAGACGGCGAACAGTTCTTGCACCATGGCGCGTGCGCCATCGGTGGTTTGCATGACCTGCGGGTGACGGTACAAATTGCGAAACAAAAACGACTTCAACGCTTTCGATTCTTCGTACATCTCGGCGCTGAACTGCACCAGTGCGGGGCACTGCCGAGCTTCGTCGGCACTCGCGGGCGCATGCTGCTGCAGCGCTGCGCGTGTGGCGTTGATCACGTCGTACACCTGATCGCTCAACATGCGGCGTATGGTTTCGTACAACACGCGGCGGCCTTGCAGCTGCGGGTACTCGGCCAAGGTTTGCGCGTGGTAACGGGCGAACAACGACACGTCTTGCAGCTGCTCAAGCGTAAGCAAACCAGAACGCACACCGTCGTCAATGTCGTGCGCGTTGTAGGCAATGGCATCGGCCAAGTTGCACAGCTGCGCTTCTAGGCTGGGCTGTGTGCCATTCAAGAAACGCGCGGCGATGCCGTTGGGTTCTTGCGCGTTGATGAGTTCTGCGTTGCGGCGTGCGCAATGTTTCAAAATGCCTTCGCGCGTTTCAAAGCTCAGGTTGAGTCCGTTGAACGCGGGATAGCGCTCCTCCAGCTCGTCCACCACACGCAGGCTTTGCAGGTTGTGCTCGAAGCCACCAAAAGGGGCCATGCATTCGTTCAGCGCGTCTTGGCCAGCGTGGCCGAATGGCGTGTGACCTAGGTCGTGCGCCAAGGCAATGGCTTCGACCAAGTCTTCGTTCAGGTTCAACGCGCGCGCGATGGAGCGACCTAGCTGCGCCACTTCCAACGAGTGCGTCATGCGCGTGCGAAACAAATCGCCTTCGTGGTTCAAGAAGACTTGGGTTTTATAAACCAAGCGGCGAAACGCGGTGGAGTGAACGATGCGATCGCGGTCGCGCTGATGGGGGTTACGCACGCTGGAGGCGTGGGCGGGAAGCGAGGGTTCTGCGTGGCGGCGGCCACGGGATTGTTCGGGCTGGCAGGCGTAGGGGGCGAGGTGGGTCATTGCTTTTGTTTTCTGTGCTCGCTGACGGTATGGGGGATGTGCCGCTTCTTCATGCTGGTCCAGAAATCATCAGCGGCACATCCCCCATACCGCCAGACTGCGAACGGCGTTGTTTCACTCGACTAGCTTCGCCCCTCTTATTTTTCACAGCAATCGTCGATGACTTGGGCCACCAACGCATCGGGCGCGCCGCGCACGATGGCGGTTCCGGGCTTGTCGATGAGCACAAATTTGATTTCACCAGCTTCGGCTTTTTTGTCCACGCGCATGTGGTGAAGGTATTCGTCTGCGCCGAGTTTGGGGCCGACGACGGGCAGACCAGCACGTTCGATGAGTGCGGTGAAACGCGAGACAAATGCCTCGTCCACCAAACCCAAACGCTGCGAGAGGTGCGAAGCCATGACCATGCCGCAACCCACGGCTTCGCCGTGCAGCCATTCGCCAAAACCCAAGCCCGCTTCGATGGCGTGGCCAAAGGTGTGGCCGAAATTCAGGATGGCGCGGATGCCGCCTTCACGTTCGTCTTGGCCCACGACCCAGGCTTTGATTTCGCAACTGCGCTTCACAGCGTGTGCCAAGGCTTTTGGGTCACGCGCCAACAGCGCGTCCAAGTTCATATCAATCCAATCCAAAAACTGCATGTCGGCGATGGGGCCGTACTTGATGACTTCGGCCAAACCTGCGCTCATTTCGCGTTGCGGCAGGGTTTGCAAGGTGTCGAGGTCGCACACCACACGTTGCGGCTGGTAGAACGCACCAATCATGTTTTTACCGATGGGGTGGTTGATGGCTGTCTTACCGCCCACCGATGAATCAACCTGCGCCAACAAAGTGGTGGGCACTTGCACAAAGGGCACGCCGCGCATGTAACACGCAGCAGCAAAGCCAGTCATGTCACCCACCACGCCGCCGCCCAAGGCGAACAGCACGGTTTTACGGTCCGCGCCTTTGCCCAGCAGTTCATCAAAAATCAAATTCAGCGTTTGCCAATCTTTGTGGCTTTCGCCATCGGGCAAGGCCACGGTGTGCACCTGTTTGTAAAGCGGCGCGAGGGCGGCTTGCAAGCGCTGGGCATAAATGGGGCCAACGGTGTCATTGGTCACGATGAGGGCTGCCGAAGCTTTGGGCAAATCAGTCCAAGTGCTGACAGCGTTGAGCAACTGCTCACCAATCAAGATGCTGTAACTGCGATCGCCCAAGTCAATGGCAACGCGTTCGAGGTGTGATGTGTTCGACATGGCTCAGATTCTGTGTGGGGGCGACACGCGGGGGCGGTCGGCTGGCGAAGGGGGCGAGACGGGCTTGATGTGCCCAGCGAGTTCGAGTTGCGACACGATCATGTTGACCAAGCCCGCCACATTGGGGCGACCTGTTTCGATGACGTAGTGCGCGGTTTCGCGGTAGAGCGGGTCACGCACTTCAAGCAACTCGCGCAAACGCGCTTGCGGGTCAGCCACTTGCAGCAAGGGGCGGTTTTGGTCGTTGCGCAAACGGCGAAACACTTCTTCGGGGCTGGAGCGCAAATAAAACACGTGGCCATGTTCGCGCAGGCGTTCACGGTTGATGGGGCGCAGCACCGAGCCACCGCCCGTGGACAACACACCGTGGTGGTTGTGGCACAAGTCGGCCAGCACTTCAGATTCGAGGTCGCGAAAGCGGTCTTCCCCTTCGCGTTCGAAATATTCGCGAACCGAGCAACCCAAACGGTTCTCAATCGCGTGATCCGAATCAACAAAGGGGAGGTGAAGCCGCCTGGCGAGTTGACGCCCAACGGTCGTTTTGCCGGAACCCGGCAGACCCACCAAAACCAACAACATATGCTTTCTTAACGTGCAACGGCACTGTGATCGAGCATTTTAGGCGTTATGAAGA
>JACCDY010214239.1_pt1 | contig 11476 bp, 22 predicted proteins | sample 7446391 | NCBI WGS metagenome assembly JACCDY01 (sample SAMN15323451, study PRJNA562643) | freshwater metagenome | isolation source: river surface water | place: USA:Blue River Watershed | collected 2017-08-18
TATAAAATTATTAATTTTTTTCTCTATCTCTGTTAATTTTTTCTTTTTCATAACTCCATTTATATTTATGGGCTGTTTTCTGTAAACCACAACAACATGTTAGGCAACATTTAAAGAAGCCCACCAATTATTAAACTTATCCATAGCAATTTTTTCTGCATTTTTACCCCCAACACAATCTTCGTAGTGATATGGTGATTTGGTTTCACCGTCAGCGTGTCTTAATCCACTTCTAATGCAGAAAAAACCTGCACCTTCTGTGATTTCAAACCAATCTATCATTGTCATTCCAACACCGAATTTAAATTCTGGTCGAAGTTTTAATATCTGTTTTTTAGTCATAATAAACGTTGCCTAACAATTTGTAAAAATAATAGCCGAGTTAGTGGTTTATTTAAGCTATTATATATGTTTAACATTTTTTGTAATTTGATAAGTATGTGTTTCAAAATCGGCTACTATTCTTACAATAGCCGTTAGCGGTCATTTTAAAGAGCATCCCGACTCCGACATTACCCAGTCAAACATTCCTCCAAAAAACTTTTCAGGGTTATCAAACGCTTCTTTACATTTTGACAAAAACAATTCAGTCTTTTCAAGTGGTGGTAAATGTTCTCTTTTGCAATTATCAATTAATCGGTTGTTTCTACCGCCTTCTTTTGTTTTGTCTGGTTCGTGTTCGCCTAACATCATATAATAAAAAGCTGATTTAATTGTAGGGCTTCTATTTTTCCCAGCTTGGCAGTGGATTAAAACTTTCCATTCAGGATTCCAAGTATAGATTTGATGTAAAACTTGCAATGCTCCAAACATTGAATTTAAACCCATCAATTCACCACTTTCACCCATCGGGAAATAGTAGTTAAGTTTTCCTTCTTTCATTATTTCTTCTGAATTACCTAAGTAAAATTCATCTGATACGTTAATTATTACTTGGCATTCATTGTGTTTGCCATCTGCTTTTATCTCTTTTGAAACAGGGAATCTATCAACGATTATGTTTTCGGAAATAAAACGAACCGCTAACACATTATTTGCGTCAGTGGGGGTATCGTGCTTTTTTGAATCTGTCTGCATATTTTGAAATTTAGTTTGTTAAACAATCCTTGGTGGTGTAACGCCCCACCGAACGCAAATAATCGAACCGCTTGTATTCCACTACCTATGACATATGTTATTTCTTTTTGCCATACTTTACTCTGATTGCTTTACCTAAATCCATATCATTAGGATATTGTTGAATTAGATCTTGGATGTTAGCTGTTTTCATTATTTCTTTCTTGATATATTGAGCAGAATCTAACAATTCCTCGTATAAATGATTTAAAAAATCATCGTGATTATTTTCATGTAAAGTAGTATTATATTTAGATTCACCACGTTCAGCACGTGAAAACAAATCCATAATTACTGCTTTAGTAACTTCATCTTTGATGAAATAATCATCCTTAGTTTTAATTTTAATGTCCATTTATCTGTTGTTTAATAACTTCTAATTCATCCTTCGGTAACATATTAATATATTCCTTTGCTTGTTTCTTTGATACCTCAAAATAACTAGCTACAGCATCTACTTCATCTTGATTATACTCTATCTTTTTAGTCGGTTTAATATACTTAAGGAATTTATATTGCTTAGGAATAAGGTCCTTATATAGATTATAAAGATACTCACCTTTCATTTGCCAGGTGTTCTTTTGTACTATATTAACTACCTCAACATAATCTTGGTCCATACTTAAGTAACGATTAATCATCCAATTATTCCAGCCTTCGTCACCTAAGTAAGGACCCTTATTAGTTGTAATATTTTTTATATGATCAAATATATTCATTAGTAGTTTCTATCTGAATCGGAGTATTGTGTTTTTGCTTGATTTTGTGATTCTAACATCTTTACTTGGCCAGCCAAATATCTTACTCGGTCAATAGCCCCATCTAGTTCTTCTCTTAATTTAGCATTTTCAGCTTTTAAAGCATCATTTTCAGCTTTTAATTGTTTATTTTCAGTACCTACTCTTTGGGCTACAGCTATAGTTTCAGAAACTTGCTGTTCTAGTTCTTCTTTTTTCATTATTACGTTTTTTATTTTTTTAAAAATGTTTAACATTACGACATTTGAATTATTCTTGGATCTGGTTTTTATTCTTCTTCCTCTACTACCTCAACAAAATCAGTTCTCATCTGTGGTGGTAAGAATTCATTATTTACATGACCGCATTTAGTACAGGCAAATACAGGGATTGGAATTAATGCATCATTTGGTGTTCCTGTTAGAAAACGAGATGCTTTACGCAACATTACTCCTTCTTGGAATACGTTGTTTTTACAGCTATCGCAAGATACACCTGTGGTTTTATCTAAGCTGATGTTCATTTGTTGTTGACTCATTATAATACTTGTTTTTTGTTGGTTTAATGATGATAATCTAATGAAAATTGATATTTAAAAAAACTTGGTCCTAAATATACCTGGCAATTATTTACACATAAATGAAATATTGGAGTATGTATATAACAATGAAACCATGTTCTATTATTTTTATGTGGGGTCCAAGTCCAACGCCAAAACCAATAAAAATTATGTTTATATGCTGATATGGCTAACCAATGTCCGGGTGCCTCTGAACGCCATAGCATTCTAAAATAATGGAACTGTTTTGTTTTTGTCATAGTTTAAATTTAAAAATAAATCCAAATGTTGTTTTACATATATTCTATCCCTTGATAACATTTTTTGAAGTTGTTTTTAATATTTGGTTTATAAGAGCAGCAAAATTCAATTCCTTATCAGGACACACATTGGCTCTATATGAATATTCATCCAACAATATTATAATTTCAGCATCTTGTCCATAACTGAATTTATCTAAATGATCAAACATATAACGATATGCTATTTGGAAATCATCTACTTGAGCGTCAGCTACTATCTGGCGTATAATATACCAAGCATCTTTCTTTCTAGCGGCTAATACTTCAACTACCTTAGCTAACCAATCTGTACTTGATAATACATAAACAAATGCTCCATCCTTACTACCTGCTTGTAGGTTTTTAATTACAGAGCGAATATCAGGGTAATATTCTTTGATTAGTTGGGCTACGTTTTTGATATCATATGTCACTCCTTCAACATCCAAGATGTGAGTACAAACGTGTCGTGCTACATCTGGCATTGAAGGTGGTTTCAACATATGAACTTCACAACGTGATTGAAGTGGTTCAATTAAACGCTCAATGTAATTACAAGTAAGTACAAATCGAGTGTTTATTGAATATTCTTCAATAATGTTACGAAGTGCTGCTTGAGCGGGCTGGGTAAGGAAATCAGCTTCATCTAATATTACTACTTTAAGGGGGTTAAATGTAGCTGATGATGCAAATCCTTTTACTTTCTCTCGGATCATGTCGATACCGTTTTCATCACTAGCATTAAGATAAATGTAGTCACATTTGATGTTACTTACAATTAGTTTAGCTAATGTAGTTTTTCCCACTCCAGCAGGTCCTGAAAGAATAAAATGAGGAATGTCGTTTGAAGCAATACAATCGGCGATACGGGCTTTAACCGTATCATTGCCGATGTATTGTTCTAGTGTTTGGCTGCGAAACTTTTCAATCCATAATGTATGTTCTCTTTTCATAACCTAAATATATAATTTTTATTTTGCCTTTCCTACTTATATTTCCATTTAAATCCTTTTGCTGATTTGTATAAACCGCGACATGTTTTTGTTATAAAGGATTCATTTATATTTAGGAACCTACTAGCTTCAGCAGCATTATTCCATTCTTTAATAATGTTTCCTTGTATATCATATTGTATAATAGGTTTACCAACATTGGGTGATTTTCTTCCTTTATATGATCTATTTTTTCCTCTTAAAGGTGATATTTTACCTTTCATTTTTAAAGAATGATAGGGTCGTGGATATCCTTTTAGAGGATGAAATTCCAACCCTCCACCTCCTTTTTTGCGTTTATTAACTACATCATAACCTAAATCAATATAATGTTGTATCCATTTTGTTTCAAGTTTTTCCCAATCTTTACGATTAACGGAGTATATTTCATCTATGTAAGTATAGATGATATTATGTCCATATGTTTTCCTATGAGCAGCTTCTCTAGAGGATATAGTTTTACCTATATAAACCTTATTCGGGTCTCCATAACAATTTGTTACTAAATATATTTTAGTTATATTTATCATCGATTTATTATTTTGGTCGATAATAAATATTTTAAATTTAAGCCCTCCGTAGAGGGCTTTTTTATTACATCATACCTATTCCTTCTAAAGGATTATCTTGTTTTCTATCTTTTTCTGGTTTTTCGTATATTACGGCTTCAGTCATTAGTAATGTTACTGCTGCTGCAGCTGCATTTTCAAGTGCTGAACGTACTACTTTAGTTGGATCGATGATACCTGAGTCGTAAGCGTCTACTGTTGTATCATTTGCTAAATCAGGAACAATAGATGATTCTTGATTGTATAGTTTCATCCACCATTCAGAAGCATCTTCTCCAGCATTTTCTAAAATCTGTTTAAATGGTTTAGCACATGCTTGAAATATAATTTCTATACCTTTAGTTACATCATCTTTACCATCTATATTAAGTACTTTTCGAGCATGTAATAATGCTACACCGGCACCAGGTAAAATACCTTCTTCCAATGCTGCTTTAGTTGCTTGTAATGCATCATCCAAACGATCTTTTTTCTCTTTCATTTCGATTTCAGTACCACCACCAACGTTGATAATAGCAACTCCACCAATTAATTTAGATAGACGTTCTTGTAGTTTTTCTACTTCGTATGGTGAATTAGATTTATCGATTTGTGATTTCAATTCTAAAATACGTTCTTCAATTTTATCGACATCACCTTTACCATCAACGATTGTAGTTGTATCTTTACCAACTGTAATTGTTCTAGCTTCACCGAACCAATCTTTGTTGAATTTGTCTAAACGCATACCTTTTTGTTGTGATACTACTGTTCCACCTGTTAATGTTGCAATATCTTCTAGAATAAGTGTTCTGCGTTCGCCAAAGTCAGGTGCTTTAACAGCAGCTACTTTCAAGATACCTCTCATTTTATTAACAATAAGTGTTGCAAGTGCTTCACCATCAATATCTTCAGCTACAATAAACAAAGATTTATTTTGTGTTGATACTGATTCTAGGATTGGTAATAGATCCTTTACTGCTGTAATTTTACCATCTACAATTAGTAATAGTGGTTTGTCTAATACTGCAGTCATTGTATTGTTATCAGTTACCATGTACGGTGACTTATAACCTCTATCAAACTGCATACCTTCTACTACCTCTAAACTAGTTTCACCAGTGCGTGATTCTTCTACTGTAACAACTCCATCTCTACCTACTTTATCGATTGCAGTAGCAACTAATTCACCTATTTCTTCATCACCATTAGCTGATAATACTGCAATTTGTTTGATTTGTTTTTCATCTGTAATATCAACAGATATTTTCTTTAATTCATCTACTACTATTTTAACAGCGGATTCAATACCACGTTTTACTTGTGTTGCATTTGTTGATGCATACGCCGTAGCATCTAGTGCTTGCGATGCAATTGAGTGTGCAAGTACAGTTGATGTTGTTGTACCATCACCAGCTGCGTTTACTGTTTTTTCAGCTGCTTGTTTAATAACTGTTGCAGCCATGTTTTCAATTGGATCTTCCAATACAACTGTTTTGGCAACTGTTACACCGTCTTTTGTTGATGCTACTTGTCCGTGTTCTTTTTCAATCAGTACATTACGACCAAAAGGTCCAAAAGTCACAGAAACCGCTTGATTTAATTTGTCAATGCCTGCTTGTAGTTTTTGTTTTGCTTCTCTATCGAAACTTATAATCTTGCTCATTTATTACGTTTTTTATTTAATATAAGATTGTATAATTTTTTCTTCTTCTATTTTTTCATATGTAGCTTCAAAGATATCTGGTTTGCAAGGATAATATTCACCCTTTACGCCTCTGATAATGTAATCTCCTTTAGAAGCAATCATTACACCTTCCAAAGTAGGAATTTTAAGGCATGGGTTTCCTGCCTCATCGGTACCAATAATAAAGTTCTTTACTTCACTAAGTGCAAATACATCAAGACATCTAAAATTTCCATCATATTGGACGGCATCAATTACTACGGGTTTTTTTCTAAATTTCGGCATGTTTTATTTTTCTAAAATTGCAATTAAATCTTGTTCCTTACATACAACGTATTCTTCACCTTCTATAGTAACGCGTTGCCCACCAAATGCCGGAAATATTACAGTGGCACCTACTTCAATTGTATTAGGTATTAATACTCCATGTAGATTTACTAATCCGGGTCCTGATGCTATTACTTCGCCCATTAAAGGACGTTCTTTCCCGGCATCAGGGACGATAATGTTTCCATACATAACCTCCGACTCCTCTTGTTGTTTAATTACAACGTGGTTGTGAAGAGGAATAATTTTCATTTTACTCATAATACGTGTTTTTTATTTATAGATTTATTTATACTTCCATATATACCCACCCACTGTTTGTTTTTTTCCTTTACAACAAGCGGGTATATTACTACTATTTATTTTTAATGTTTGTTTTACTTCTGTTCCACTGCTCCATTCTTTAATAAAATTACCTTGTTTATCATATTGAAGAATAGGTTTTCTTAAATTTTCTTTAAAACTTTCAGATTTAGGTATCCTTTTATTAATTTTAATACCTCTCATTTTACATTTAGTCTCTTCAGATTTAGGTTTACGCATTTTTTGTTTTATATATTCACTCCATTTACCTCTACTATTACCTAATCTTAAATTCAATCCATTCTCTCCTAATACCTTATAGTATTCACCCCAATATATTTCACGTTCATTTAATAAATCTTCAGTACATTCTTCTATTATTTCAAATGTATGATTATCATAACCATGTTTTATTAATGATCTATATAGTTTTATTTGAACTTTACAATCTAAACATTTGTATTTAATCCACCTATTTTCAATATTAGTAGATTGACCTATATATATTTTATTAGTTGGACTTATTATTTTGTAAATTCCTACCATTTTATTTATAACTTTAAGATACGACAGGTCTTTTGGTTTTCAAAACTTTACTTAATAGATATTTTCTTTGGCTTGTTTTCTTTAGCAAATGGAATATCTAAGGTCAATAACCCTTTATCGAGTTTAGCCTCTAATTTAGCTAATTCGTATTTGCTTGAAATTTTCCAAGCAATATCAAAACTTGCTTTTTTAATTGAACGATGTAAGTAGCGATACTCGTCTTGTTCTTTTTGTTTTTCATCTTCTGTTTTGCGATAAGCAATACGTAGTGTTTCCGAATCAACAATGATGTCAATTTCTTCTTTATCTAAACCTACTGCCGCTATCTCAATACGAAGACCACTGTCTGTTTCTTGAATGTCGCAAGGATGTTGTACAACCTTTTCTTTAATTGGTTTGAATACGGCATTATGATCGAAGAACGATTTCCATAACAAATCAAATTGTTCGTCAAAATTCCAAAAATCATTGTAGGTTGGTTGTCGGTACTCTAATGTTTGATAATTTGTACCATTTGTTGTAATTGTACCTAATGGGTTTCCTAGGTCGAAAGTGTTGGTGTAGTACGACGTGTTAAAGCCATCTGTCGTAACTACGAATACGTCATTTGTACTCATAATTGTTAGTTTTTATGCTCCCCTAAGGTAAGCGGTTAATTAATATAATTTAACATAACTTGACCTGTCGTATCTCGTTATGTCGTATATACATATAGTGGAATTATAATTCCCATATTTTAGTAGTCAATATAGGATTCGAACCTATATCGCTTCGGTTTACCTGCACGATTAACCTTGATACTCCTACAGTTTACCATTACTGGTGAGAGCCGAGCTTTCTCTCTTTAATATCGTGTTTTGCGTCTAACCAATTCCGCCAATTGACTTATTTTTTATTATTTATTTTGTCTTTTTATATAGGCAAGTTCCGCTTGTTCCCATCCTTTTTTCCACCAATCACTTTCAAATGTTCCGTCTTTATATGGGCCATAATCTAACATAACTCCTTTTATAAATGAATTTGCTCCTTCACCCGCATATTTTAAGCGTTCTTCACGATTTTTCGCAATAATAGAATCAGTATCATTAATATTTTCATCATCTATATTTATATTACCTCTAAATCCACTCAAACCATCACCTTCATTGTCATCTCCTTGAAATCCCTCATTAATAATGCCAGCTAATTGCTGCATTCTGCGGATTTCGTTAATCGGTTGTTTCATTGTGTTTAATTTATTACTCTTTACCTACTAATAAATATGTTACTTTAACACCTTCTTCATTAGTAAATTCAATCTTAAGTAATCCATCTTCGGATACACTTAATTCACCTGTTGTAAACTGTTTATTTGCTAATAATATTTCACCAAATTCGTTTATTGGGAATTTGATTGGATTACCTGGAACGGATGATTGTTTTAATTTGACACTGAAATTGATTTTGTTGGTATAACCTTCGGTACCACCTAACATGAATTCAATTGCGGGTTCATTGTCTACACTGACTTGTTTTACAGTAAATACCTCTGTACCTAGTGCTTTCTTTGCTTTAAGGAAACGTGCTACAAACTCTTCATCTAATTCAGCTACCATAGCATAGTTAGGTTCGTTTATAGTTGGTACTGATGGTGTTAGCATTGTATCTGCTAAAGCATATTCTAGATTAAATTCGTTATCAGCGATAAGTAATTTATTAGCAATACCTTTATTCATTTCTACATCTAACACTAGAAAGTGATTAGTAATACCAATTAATTTTAGTAATTGAGATGTATCGTAAATACCAAATTCACAATCTGATAGTTCAACTTCTGGTGCTTCTAATACACCAACTAAATTCTTTTGAGCGGATATAAACTTAGTAGTTAATGTTTTATCTACTACATTAATCTTAACACGTTCAACTAAACCACCTAAGTGGTATTTTTCGATAACGTCTTCTAAATACGGTTTCTTCATTATTTATAAAATATTTGTATTAATAATATTAAAGTTGCTAGGCCTAAACAAGCGATTGTTTTGAAAGTGAGTGGTTCTTTAAATAGAATAGTAGACATAGCTGTAAACACTGTTGCACCTATTCCAAACCCAATTAATCTACTAGGCCATATTTCACCATTATATGCTGCTACTAAATTTCTAACAGACATCATGAAACAGAAAGATATAGGTATTCCCATTAATAATGTAAACCATAAATTATTTTTAAATACGTCGTATTTAAGTTGACCTTGTAATTGTAAGAATGTTACGATTTGGGCTATTAAGCCAAATACTATTCCTCTAAATAAATTCATAACGTAAATATATAACCTTTATTTTGACTTACCAAAATTTATACCACGGTTTTTCAACTGTTGGTGGTTTTGATTGTTTATTAACTATAAATCTTTTATTAAATAAATTGTAAACTACTCGATGTAAATAGCTTTGTTGTATTTCATTTAATTTATCAGCTTTAACTATAATCATCACGGGAATTATCAACTCGGAACCATCTTTTTCGATTATTTTTATTTCTGTGTCTACACGAAAGCGGTCTGGATTTGGGACAAAGTTGATCATAGCTACATAAAGTTAAAGAATTTGTTAATATGTGTTAATAAATATTTATTTTTCACCCCACATGAATCCTCCTGCTGTTTTTTGTTTACCCCTTAACATTGCGCCAATATCTCCTTTTATAAATTTATTTGCTTCTGTTATACTATTCCATTCTTTAATAAAATTACCTTGTTTATCATATTGTAGTATAGGTTTTTTAGGATGATTAGAAACTTTTCCTTTTTTAATTAAAGACATTTTTTGTTTAGTTTCTTCTGTAATTTTCCTATTTTTTATTTTTTGAATATGTTCAGGGGATTTGGGCTTTCCTAATAAAGATTTAGATATTTTATTTCTGGATTTTTGTGTTATTTTTCTACCTTTAGGAGCACCATTTGATTTATTTATTCTATTATAGAAATTAACATTATTAGCAGCATCGTAAAATAATAACCAATATTCTTCTCTTTCTTTTAGTTTATTTTCATTATTATGTTCTTCTATAATTTCTTTTTTGAAATTTTCTCTACCGTATTTTTTAATAGCCTTTCTTAAAACCGTTCCGCTTCCTAAATAATATTTTCTATTTCTTACATCTTTTCCAAGGTATTTTTTACCATTAATTAAATTAGTTACTAAATATATTTGCATATTTATCGTTTACAATAAATATATTAAAATTTAAAAAAGCGCGTTATTTTTGCATTTAATACAGGAAAATCACTACCCCACCCAATATCATTGTATATTCCTTGTAATTTATTTAACAAAACACTGTTGAATGCTTCCTCTCTATCAACGTATTTGTCAATAAATTCAATAATAAACTGAGGGTCTTCGTATCCTGTAAAACCTAACACTTCAATATTATAAGGATTAGGTTTCAGTGATACATATTTCATCTTTGAACCTTCTGTGAATAGTGAATATTTCTTATCTAATTTTTTAAATTTAATTAGATCATTTGTATACACTGCAGCTTTTGTATTAACAGGTGCTTTTAATTTAAACTCACTAAATATTTCACCTGGTGAAGGACGTTTAGCAATATATGAGTTAATTTGTTTAACGCCTGTAGGTTTAGCTAAATCCTTCCAATCTAAATTGTTTAGCGATGATTTGAAATCAACTATTTGCTTATCAATTTCGGCTTTAGGTTTACCTGACATTATGTCTGTTAGTAGTGTTTGACCGAATTTCTTGTATAGTGGAGGCATATTAGATTTCATTAGATCTAGACCCATCATAATCATTTCTTCAGTATCAACACCTTCCTTATTTACAATAAGCATAGCGTAACGACGTTTACCTGCAAAGTATCCCCGTTCAATAACCACTTCTTGTTTTAATTCAAAATAATGTTCACGATCATCTGGAATATGAAATGCTGACATTGCAAATTGACTGATGAATTCGTTTGCTACACCCTGTAATTCTGAGGCTATTTCTAGTATAAGAGGTATAACCTTATTTTTATCATTTAGATCTAAATCTGGGTAGCGATGAAGTAGTAGATCTTTAACATGGATGAATAATGAGTCTGTATCGCTAGTTATAATTCTGTCTTTATTTTCCATTCTTTTCAAATTGTTGATTAATTTTACCTAAGTAATATATGCTAGTTAATATTTTTGGCATACTATCCATATCCCCATTATAAAATAGTTCTTCTACCATCTAAATCTATCTTAATATACGTACATTTACTTTCAGCAGCAGTTTCAAGAGCTTGTTTGATTACATTAGCTGTGTATTCATTGAGTTGTTCAGGTGTAAATACAAATGCTTCCTGTGATTTAAGCCAATGTGTAGGTTTATGTTCAAAATGTTGATA
>JACCDY010816476.1_pt1 | contig 11474 bp, 10 predicted proteins | sample 7446391 | NCBI WGS metagenome assembly JACCDY01 (sample SAMN15323451, study PRJNA562643) | freshwater metagenome | isolation source: river surface water | place: USA:Blue River Watershed | collected 2017-08-18
ATCAGAAAGGCCGTCACGCCGCGCGCGCCCAGCTCGGGCTCGGTCTTGGCGTAGACCACCAGGGTGTCGGCGTCGGGGCCGTTGGTGATCCACATCTTGTTGCCGTTGAGCAGGTAGTAGCCGCCCTTGTCCTCGGCGCGCAGCTTCATGCTGATCACATCGCTGCCCGCGCCGGGCTCGGACATGGCCAAGGCGCCCACATGCTCGCCGCTGATCAGCTTGGGCAGGTATTTCTGCTTTTGTGCATCGGTGCCGTTGCGCTTGATCTGGTTGACGCACAGATTGGAGTGCGCGCCGTACGACAGGCCCACACTGGCCGACGCGCGCGAGATTTCCTCCATGGCCACCATGTGCGCCAGATAGCCCATGTTGGCGCCGCCGTACTGCTCGGGCACGGTGATGCCCAGCACCCCCAGATCGCCCATCTTGCGCCACAGGTCCATCGGGAACTGGTCGGTGCGGTCGATCTCGGCGGCGCGCGGCGCGATCTCGGTCTGCGCAAAGTCGCGCACCGCGTCGCGCAGCGCGTCCACATCGTCGCCAAGTTGGAAGTTCAGGCCGGGCAGGTTCATGGGGGTCTCCAGCAAAGTTGGGGAATCGGCTCAGTAGCGCTTGGCCACCGGCGCAATGGAGGACTGCATCAGCGCGCAGTCGCTGAGCGTGCCGTCCTCGGCCAGGTGTTGCACCTCGGCCTGGGCCACGATGACCCGGCGCCCGGCGCGCACCACCTTGCCGCGCGCACGCAGCTCGCCGCCATGGAAGGCGGCCAGGAAGTTGATCTTGTACTCGATGGTGGTGACCTCCATCTCGGGCGGGGCCACCGTCAGCGCGGCATAGCCAGCCGCGATATCGGCCAGCGCGCCCATGGCGCCACCATGAAAGCCGCCCTGCTGCTGCGTCACGCGCTCGCTGTAGGGCATGGCCAGCATGACCTCGCCCTCGCGCGCCCACAACAGGCGCACGCCCAGCGGCTGCATCATGCCCTGGCGCAGCAGGCTGTCGGCCACGCGCTCGGCTTGCGGGGTGGATCGGTCGTGCAGATCGTCAGCGCTCATGGGATGGGGAGGGAGGAAGGAAGCACAAGGATCGGACTTTAATTGACGTTTACGTAAACGTCAATTAAACCCGCACACATCAAGGCCTGCCGGTGCTTTAGCGCGCGGGGCGGGTGAGCAGGAGGCGGGTTTCTTTTTCGTGCGCCTTGACCTCGTCGAGCGTGGCCTGCAGGTCGGCCAGCTGGGCCTCGAGTTGCTGGCGGTGCTCGGCCAACACCACCAGGAATTTGCGCAGCTGCGGCAAGGTGTCGCGCGGGGTGTCGTACATGTCGATGAGGTCTTTGGCCTCGGTCAGCGACAGCCCCAGGCGCTTGGCGCGCAAGGTGAGCTTCAGGCGCGTGCGGTCGCGCGCAGAGTAGACCCGGTTGCGCCCGCCCGGACCGGACCGTTGGGGCTGGAGCAGCCCCATGTCCTCGTAGAAGCGGATCGCACGCGTGGTCAGATCGAACTCGCGCGCCAGATCGCTGATGCTGTAACTCTGGGCCATGGGCCAACTCCTTGCGGGCACAAGGGCGACAGCCACCACGGCATGCGCCCCCTAGAATGGTATTGACGTTAACGTTAACGTCAATAGCGAATCCTAAACCAAGTTCTCCCCTGCATGTCCTCTTCTGCCCCGGCCGCTTTGCACTATCCGTTTGGCGACGCCCTGCCCGCGCCCGGCCACACGCTGGAGGTGGCGCCGGGTGTGCATTGGTTGCGCATGCGGCTGCCCTTTGCGCTGGACCACATCAACCTCTGGTTGCTGCGGGGCCCGACGGGCTGGACGGTGGTCGACGCCGGCATCGACAACCCGGGCACGCGCGCCGACTGGCAGGCGGTGCTGGGGTCGACGCTGCAGGGCCTGCCCATCGAGCGCGTGCTGATCACGCACCTGCATCCCGACCATGTGGGCTGCGCGCAATGGCTGTGCCAGACCTGGCAGGCCCCGCTGGCCATGCACCCGGTCGAGTACCGCATCGCCGCTGACAACCTGGGCGGCAGCAACAGCTTTGGCACCGAGGAAGGGGTGGCGTTTTATCGCGCCCATGGCTGGCCGCTCGACGGCCTGGAGGCCCTGCGCGCGCGCAAATCCGAATACCCGAAGATGGTGCCCGGCCTGCCGCCGCTGGCGCAGCCGCTGGCACCCGGCATGGTCTTGCACATGGGCGGTCGCGACTGGACCTGCCGCCTGGGCCTGGGCCACTCGCCCGCGCACATCGCCCTGCATGCGGCGGCCGATTCGCTGATGATCAGCGGCGACATGCTGTTGCCCTCCATCTCGAGCAATGTGAGCGTCTGGCCCTCCGAGCCCGACGCCGATCCCTTGGCCGGTTTCTTGAACAGCCTGCGCGCCATGGAAGACCTGGCCCCGGACACCCTGGTGCTGCCCTCGCACGGGCGACCGTTTGTGGGGGCGCTGGGCCGCCTGGCGCAGCTGCAGGCCCACCATGCGCAGCGCCTGGAGGCCCTGCGCGGGGCCTGCGCGCAAGCGCCGCGCACGGCGGTGGAATTGCTGCCGGTGCTGTTCGAGCGCGCCCTCAATGCCCAGCAGATGACCTTTGCGGTGGGCGAGGCGGTGGCGCACCTGAACCACCTCTGGCACGCGGGCGATGTGCGCCGCGAGCGCGACGCCCAGGGCTGCTGGCGCTTTGGCGCCTGAGCGCCGCGCCAGCAGGTCACGGTTCATTCGTCCAGCACGGCCAGCGGGCTCTCGCGCAGGCGCGCACGCCGCTCGCGCCAGTCGGGCATGACCTCGCCCACGGTGTCCCAAAAGCGCGGGCTGTGGTTCATCACCCGCAGGTGCGCCAGCTCGTGCACCACCACATAGTCCAGCTGCGCCAGTGGCAGGTGCACCAGGCGCCAGTTCAGGCGGATGTGGCCGTCGCTGCTGGCGCTGCCCCAGCGGGTGCGCGCACTCGAGAGCGACAGGCGTTGCCACTGCACGCCCAGCTGCGGCGCAAAATGGTTCAGGCGTGCCTCAAACAGCGGCCGCGCCTGGCGCCGCAGCCAGGCCTCGGCGCTTTCGCGGATCTGCTGTGTGCCCGCCAGCGGCGGCAGGTTCAGGTACAAGGCCCGCACCGGCAATCCCCCCGGGGTGGCCCCTGGCTCGGGCTCGCCCAGGCCGCTGCGTCGCCCCTGCGCCAGCGCCAGCCGCAACGGACCTTCCACATAGGGCACCAGCGCATCGGCCTCCCAGCGCAGGGCCTGCGCCAGGGCGCGGTGGCGCCGCTCGTGCTGGGCCTGCAGCTTGGCCAGCACCCAGGCCCCGCGCTCGTGCACCGCCGCATCCACCTCGCGCAGCGGCACCCAGCCGGGTGCGCGCACGACCAAACCTTCGGGGGCAATCGTCAGGCCAATGGTGCGCCGGCGCGAGCGCTCAAAGCGGTAGCCCAGGCGCATGCCCTGCACCATCAGCTCGCGGTTGGCCAGCGGGTGCACCCAGGCCGGACCCGGTGGGGCCTCGCGCGGGGGGGGCGCCATGGGCGCTGGCGCCAGGGCATCGTGCCCGGTCTGCGGCGCTGGATTGGCAGGAGATGGCGGCGCGGCAGCGGGCGCGGCTGGACTCACCGGGCCACCGGTGAAGAAGTCCAGCACCAGTTGCAGCGGCGAGCGCGCCATGGTGAATCGCTCAGCGGGCGTCGCTGACGGGGTAGGCCTCGGGGTCGAGGCGCCGCATCTCGGCCTCGATCCAGGCCTCGACCTCGGCCATCAGCTCCTCGGGTTGCCGCCCGGTGCTGGGAATGGGCCGCCCGATCGAGATGTCGACCACGCCCGGGCGCTTGATGAAGGCGCGCCGCGGCCAGCAGCGACCCGAGGTGACGGCAATCGGGATCACCGGCACCCCCGCCTCGATGGCCAGGCGCGTGCCGCCGGTCTTGTACTGGCCGCGCTGACCGCGGTCGATGCGCGTGCCCTCGGGAAACATGATCACCCACACGCCCTGCGCCATCAGGCGACGGCCCTGGGTCACCACTTTGTTGAAGGCCTGTGCGCGCTGGCTGCGGTCGATGTGGATCATGTCCAGCCGCCCCATGGCCCAGCCAAAAAAGGGCACGCGCAACAACTCGCGCTTGAACACATAGGCCAGCGGATGCGGCATCAGCGTGGGCAGGGCAAAGGTCTCCCAGGTGGACTGGTGCTTGACCAGCAGCACCGCCGGATCGGTTTTGCCCTGGGGCAGGTTCTCAAACCCGTGCACGCGGTTGCGGATGCCCAGGATGGCGGTGCCGCCCTTGACGGCCACGCTCAGCCAGCCCACGCACATCCAGTACAGGGCGGTGGGGCGCAGAAACAGCGAGGCCAGCAGCACCGCCAGCGCCCAGGGCACCACCGTCACCGCCATCCACAACAGGTGCAGCACGGAGCGCAAAACATGGATCACGGTCATGGGCGGCTTTCAGAAACAGGCTCGGGGGTCTCGCCCAGCAGGTGCGCCACGCAGTCGGCCAGGTTGGCGTGGACCCGGGTGCCAGGGGGGAAGGGTTCGGGCGCCAGCTGCCCGGCCAGGTGGGCCAGATCGGCATGACGGCCGGTGCACACCAGGTGCGGCATGCAGCCGGCGGCGTGCGCGGCCTGCATGTCGCGCAGGCTGTCACCCACATATGGCACCTGGGCCAGGTCCACGCCATAGCGCTCGCCGATCTGCAGCAACAAACCCGGCGCGGGCTTGCGGCATTGGCAGCCCTCGTCGGGGGCGTGCGGGCACAAGAACACCGCATCGATGCGCCCACCGGCCGCCGCCAGCTGGCGCTGCATGTGCGCATGCACGGCGTTGACCGCCGCCATGTCGAGCAGGCCCCGGCCCAGGCCCGACTGGTTGGTGGCCACCACCACATGCACACCCGCATGCCCCAGGCGGCCAATGGCCTGCAGGGCGCCCGGCAGGGGCTCCCATTCCTGTGGGCTTTTGACGAACACATCGCTGGCACGGTTGATGGTGCCATCGCGGTCCAGGATCACCAGGCGGGTGTTCATGGCAGCGGCGTGTCTCAAGCGGCCAGACGGGCCAGGTCGGCCACGCGGTTCATGGCAACATGCAACATCTTCAGAAGGCCCTGGCGGTTCAGGCGCAGGTCCATCTCGTCGGCATTGACCATCACCCCGTCAAAGAAGGCATCGACCGGGGTGCGCAGCGCCGCCAGCGCCTGCAGGCTGCCGGCCAGGTCGCCGGCCGCAAAGCGCGCCTCGGCCTGCGGCAGCACCTGCAGCAGCGCGGCGTGCAAGGCCTGCTCGGCGGGTTCGCGCAGCAGCTGCGGGTTGACGTGGGCGTCCACCTCGCCGGCCTTTTTCAGGATGTTGCCGATGCGCTTGTTGGCCGCGGCCAGGGCCGCCGCCTCGGGCAGGCCCACAAAGGCGCGCACCGCCTGCAGGCGCTGCGCCACATCCGACAGGCGCTCGGGGCGCAGGGCCAGCACGGCGTCGACCTCTTGCGCGCTATAGCCCTGCTCGCGCAGGTTGCCGGCCAGGCGGTCGTAGACAAAATCGCTCAGGGCCTGGGTGGGGTCGGTGATCAGCTCGCCAAAGGCCGCCGCGGCCAGCCGGCACAACGCGCCCAGGTCCAGTGGCAGCTGGCGCTCGATCAGCATGCGCACCACGCCCAGGGCGTGACGACGCAGGGCAAAGGGGTCCTTGTCGCCGCTGGGCAGGTTGCCAATGCCGAACATGCCCACCAGGGTCTCGAGCTTGTCGGCCAGGGCCACCACCGTGCCCACGCTCTGGCGCGGCAGCTCGTCGCCGGCAAAGCGCGGCTTGTAGTGGTCTTCGATGGCCTGGGCAATCGCCTCGGGCAGGCCATCGTGGCGCGCGTAGTAGCCGCCCATGATGCCTTGCAACTCGGGGAACTCGCCCACCATATCGGTCAGCAGATCGGTCTTGGCCAGGCGCGCGGCCAGCTCGGCCTGCGCAGCCAGCTCGGCGCCGCCCAGCATCTGCCCGATGCCCTGCGCGATCTGGCAGACGCGCTGCATGCGCTGGCCCTGCGTGCCCAGCTTGTTGTGATAGACCACCTTGGCCAGGCCATCGACGCGGGACGCCAGCGTCTTCTTGCGGTCCTGATCAAAGAAGAACTTGGCATCGGCCAGGCGCGGGCGCACCACGCGCTCGTTGCCGCCAATCACCGCACTCGCGTCGTCCGGACGGATGTTGCTCACCACCAGGAAGCGGTGGCTGAGCTTGCCCTGCGCGTCCAGCAGCGGGAAGTACTTCTGATTGGCCTTCATGGTCAGGATCAGGCACTCTTGCGGCACCGCCAGAAACTCGGGCTCGAAGGCGCAGATCAGCACATTGGGGCGCTCGACCAGGGCCGTGACCTCGTCAAGCAGGGCCGCGTCCTCGATCGGGCGCACGCCGCCGCCCACCTGCGCGGCCGCGGCCTGCAGCTGGCGGACGATCTCGTCGCGCCGCGCCTCAAAGCTGGCCACCACCGCGCCCTGCTCGAGCAGCAGGCGCTCGTAGGCGTCGGCATGGTCGAGCACCAGCTGCTCGGCCGCGGCCTCAAAGCGGTGCCCCTTGGTGACACGACCCGCGCTCAGGCCCAGGGCACGCACCGGCACCACCTGCTCGCCGTGCAAGGCCACCAGGCCGTGCGCCGGGCGCACAAAGTTGACACTGCTCCAGCCCGGCAGCTCGCAGTCGCGCTCGAGCTGGTACTGCATGACCTTGGGAATGGGCAGGCGCGCCAGCGCCTCGTCGAGCGCTTTTTGCAGGCCGGCGCTCAGGTCCACGCCGCTGACCTGGCTGTCGTAGAAGAGCGCGGTGGCCTTGCCGTCGGGGCGCTGCTGCAGCTGCGCCAGCAGGGCCGGCAGGTCCTGGGTGTTGGCGCCCAGGGCCTGCAGTTTTTTCAGCAGTGCGGGGGTGGGCTGGCCCTGCGCGTCCAGGCCCACGCTCACCGGCATCAGCTTTTGTTGCACGGCGCGATCGGCCGCCTTGGCCAGCACCGCCTGCACATGCACCGCCAGGCGCCGCGGCGAGGCAAAGGCGCGCCAGGCGGTGTCGGCGGCGCACAGGCCTTGCGCCTGCAGCTGCTCGACCAGCACCGAGGCAAAGGCCTGGCCCAGGCGTTGCAAGGCCTTGGGCGGCAGCTCCTCGACAAAGAGTTCGACCAGAAGATTCGATGCCGTCATGTTCACGCCGCCTTTTTCTGCAATTGGGCCACCCATTCGCGCGGGGCCATCGGAAAGCCCAGCCGTTCGCGGCTGTCGTAATAACTTTGTGCCACGCCGCGCGCGAGGTTGCGGATGCGGCCAATGTAGGCGGCCCGCTCGGTCACGCTGATCGCGCCGCGCGCGTCCAGCAGGTTGAAGGTGTGCGCCGCCTTGAGCACCTGCTCGTAGGCCGGCAGCGCCAGTTGCGCCTGCATCAGGTGCTGCGCCTGCTTCTCGTGCGCGCCAAAGGCGGTGAACAGAAAGTCCACGTCCGAGTGCTCAAAGTTGTAGGTCGATTGCTCGATCTCGTTTTGCTTGTACACATCGCCGTAGGTCAGGCCATCGGTCCACTGCAGCTTGTAGACGTTGTCCACGCCTTGCAGGTACATGGCCAGGCGTTCCAGGCCGTAGGTGATCTCGCCGGTGATGGGCTTGCAGTCGATGCCGCCCACCTGCTGGAAGTAGGTGAACTGCGTCACCTCCATGCCATTGAGCCAGACCTCCCAGCCCAGGCCCCAGGCGCCCAGGGTGGGGTTCTCCCAGTCGTCCTCGACAAAGCGGATGTCGTTTTTCTTGAGGTCAAAACCGAGCGCCTCCAGCGAGCCCAGGTAGAGCTCGAGGATGTTGGCCGGCGCCGGCTTGAGCACCACCTGGTACTGGTAGTAGTGCTGCAGGCGGTTGGGGTTCTCGCCATAGCGACCGTCCTTGGGGCGGCGCGAGGGCTGCACATAGGCCGCACGCCAGGGCTCGGGGCCGATGGCGCGCAAAAAGGTGGCGGTGTGCGAGGTCCCGGCCCCGACCTCCATGTCGTAGGGCTGCAGCAGGGCGCAGCCCTGGGCGTCCCAGTAGGCCTGGAGCTTGAGAATGATTTGCTGGAAAGTGAGCATGGGCCCGTGTCCTTGCCTGCGTGCGGGCAGGCTGAGCGTTGCGGCAGTCGCCAGCAACCAACGGTTGCCAGCGCAAACCCTTCATTTTAGTGGCTCCAGCAAGCGCCGGGCAGGAATTCAGTCGCGCCGGCGGGGCCACAAGCCCCAGAGGGCCAGCGCCAGCGCCAACAAGGCCAGTGGCAGTTGCCCGGCCGGCGCGGCCCAGCGGGCAAACGGGGTCAGGCCCTGCTGGCCCTGCACCACCCCGCGCAAGCTGCCGCGCACAAAGACGGGCAGCCGGTCTTGCACCTGGCCGCGCGCATCGATCAGGGCCGTGGCGCCGGTGTTGGTGGCGCGGATCACCGGTCGCCCCAGCTCCATGGCGCGCAGCCGCGAAATGGCCAGGTGCTGGTCAATGGCCACGGTGTCGCCAAACCAGGCGATGTTGCTCATGTTGACCAGCACCGTGGGCGCCTGTGCCGGGTCGGCAAAGCGGGCGGCCAGCTCCTCGCCAAACAGGTCCTCGTAGCAGATCATGGGCGCCAGGCGCTGGCCCTTCCAGGCAAGCGAGGGCGCGTTCAGCGGGCCGGCGGCAAAGTCGCCCAGGGGAATCTGCATCTGGCGCACAAACCAGGCAAAGCCCATGGGCACAAATTCGCCAAACGGCACCAGGTGGTGCTTGTCGTAGCGCCAGGCCTCAGCAACAGGATGACCCAAGGCCAGGGCCGAGTTGGTGTAGACGCCCGGCGCGTCCTGCAGGGGCAGGCCCACCAGCGCCACGCGGTCGCGCTGCGCCACCGCCTGGCGCAGGCGCGCCCAGTAGTTGCCTGGCATGGCCTGCGGCCAGACGGGGATGGCGGTTTCGGGGGCGACCACCAGCTCGGCCTCGGTCTGCACCAGGCGTTCGCTGTACCAGATCAGTGCATCGCGCACCCCGGTGGCCGCCTCAAACTTCTGATCTTGCGCCACATTGCCTTGCAGCAGCTCCACCCGCAGGGCGCCACTGTCTTGCGTGAAGCTTGGCGCCCAGGCGAGCAGGCCCAGGCTCAGGCCCAGGACCACGGCCACATCGCGCAAGCCGCCAAGCCGCGCCTGGGGCTCGCGCCCAAGCTGCGCCAGCCGCATCGCCACAAAAGCGGCCAGCGCGCCCATGCCGTACACCCCCAGCCAGGGCGCCCACACGGCCAGCAGGCTGTCGGTGTGCGCATAGCCGCCCGCGCCCCAGGGGAAACCGGTGAAGAAGTGCCCACGCGCCAGCTCGGCCAGGGTCCACAGGGCGGCAAAGGCCAGGGCCGCGGCGGTGGGTCGCTGTGGGGAGGCCCTGCGGACCCAGATCGCGGTCGCCAGCGCGTAATACAGGCCCAGGGCCCCGGCCAAGGCCAGCACCGCCAGCACCGACAAGGCCGCGGGCATGCCACCGTACACCGCCATGGAGATGTGCAGCCACCAGAGCGTGGTGCCCAGCCAAGAAAGGGCAAAGGCCAAGCCCAGCGCGCCCCCCCGGCGCAGGCGCTGCACCGACGGCAGGGTCTGCACGCCCAGCAACAGCCAGGCAAGGGTCGCCAAACTCAGGATTTGCAGCGTGCCCGAGGCCTGCCCGCCCATCGGCCAGGCCATGGCCAGGCCTTGCAGCGCCCCGGCCAGGGCCGCGCCGGTCAGCGCACGCCAGACGGCCATGCGGTCGGCCTGCGCAGCGGGGGCCAGGCGGGGCATGGGCTCAGGCCTTGGGGGCCAGGGGCTGCACCCGGAACCAGCGCACCGCACCCGACTGGGTATGCAGCACCGAGAACTGCAGGCCCGCCAGCACAAATCGCTCGCCGCGCCGGGGCACATGGCCCATTTCGTGCGCGATCAGGCCGCCGATGGTGTCAAAGTCCGGCGCGTCCTCGTCGCCACGCGCCTGGCGCAAATCCACCCCAAAGGCCTGCCCCACGCGCTCGGGCGAGGCCGCGCCGTGCACCCGGTAGCTGCGATCGGGCAGGGCAAAAATGTCGCCGTCGTCGCCGTCAATGTCGAACTCGTCCTCGATCTCGCCCACGATTTCCTCGAGCACGTCCTCGATGGTGATCAGGCCTGCGGTGCGGCCAAACTCGTCGACCACAATGGCCAGGTGGTTGCGGTTGTCGCGGAACTGGCGCAGCAAGTCGTTCAGGCGCTTGCTCTCGGGGATGAACACCGCCGGGCGCAGCAGGGCGCGGATGTTGAGCTCGGGCGCACGCTGGAGCTTGAGCAGGTCCTTGGCCAACAGGATGCCAATCACGTTCTCGCGCTCGCCCTCAAAGACCGGAAAACGCGAGTGCGCGGTCTCGATCACTGTGGCCAGGATCTCATCGTGCGCGGCGTTGATGTCGAGCAGGTCCATGCGCGGGGCCGCCACCATCACATCCCCGGCCGTCATGTCGGCCATGCGGATCACCCCCTCGAGCATCTGTCGGCTCTCGTGGTTGATGATGCGGTTGTCTTCGGCCTCGACCAGGGTCTCGATCAACTCGTCGCGCGAGTCGGGACCAGGGTGCAGGAATTCGGCGAGTTTTTGCAGAAAGCCACGCTTGTCAACACGATCGGTGGCGCGCGCAGGATGGGGGTCTGACACAGGGTTGGGGCAGGACATGCCGTGGTGAACAAGCCACTAGGATAGCGCATCCACATGACAAACACCGTCCAGGGGCGGGGGCCTTCAAGTGGTGCGCTTGGCCTCGCGCACGCCCTGGCGGATCTCTTGCAAGGCGGCCAGCACCCGCAGAAAACCTTGCGCCTGTTGCTTGAGGCGGTAGTCCAGCTCGGCCGCCTGGTCCTGCAACAAACCGCTGAGCTGGCTGTCAAGCGTGGCCTCTGGCAGGCGCAACCAGGCCTCGCTTTCGCCGCCCTCGCGCTGCACCGTGGCCCCGGCCTTGCGCGCGATGCGCAGCATGGGGGCGTTCTCGCTCAGGGCATGGATGAAGAGTTGGCGCACGCCGTTGTTGCGCGCATGGACCACCGCATGGTCAAACAGGCGCGCGCCCAGGCCCCGGCCGCGCTGATGTGCCGACACCGACACACCAAACTCGGCGCAGGTCGACAAATCGGGCTCGACCGCATAGGCCAGGTGCGCCATCGCCACCAGTTGCAGGCGGCGGTTGAAGATGCCAAAGAGCTCGTCGCGCTCGAAGTGCAACTCGGCCACGTAGCGGCCGATTTGCTCGTCGGTGGCGGGGTAGCCAAAGCGCAGGTAGCGGTCCTGGGCATCGAGCGCCAGCAAATGCGCCAGGATGCGTGGCCGGTGGCGCGGCCGAAGGCCCCGGATGGGCACCCAGGCGGGCGCGCGTGAGCGGGACGGGTCTTGCAGGCCCATGCGCTGGCGCCACCAGCGGCGCCACAGCACGCGCCAGCGCGCGAGCCCTTGGCGCGGGCGCGCCTGGGGCCTGGCGTTGGGGGCAGGGGCCAGGGGA
>JACCDY010389842.1_pt1 | contig 11473 bp, 13 predicted proteins | sample 7446391 | NCBI WGS metagenome assembly JACCDY01 (sample SAMN15323451, study PRJNA562643) | freshwater metagenome | isolation source: river surface water | place: USA:Blue River Watershed | collected 2017-08-18
CCCTTACCGCCTTTAAAACCATGGAAAACTGGAAATAAATGCCCAATAAAAGCCGCGGCAGCAACAGCAGGCAAGACCCAAGAATCAATCTCCACACCAATTAAAACTCTCGCCATAACAACGGCCACATAACCTTTAGCCGCATCTCCTAACAAGGTCAGAATGGCTGCAAATTTATTACCAGTTCGCAATACATTCGTGGCTCCTGGGTTACCTGAACCATAACTATGCGGATCAGGTAAGCGCATGGCTTTACTGACCACTACAGCAAATGAAACAGAACCAATCAAGTAGGCTCCCAAAATTACTAATGCATTAAAAATTGATAAGTTCATGTTTACGCTCTAGGGTGATGCTGTTGATGAATATTCTTTAAACGCTCACGTGCAACGTGAGTGTATATCTGTGTGGTGGATATGTCTGCATGGCCTAATAATAATTGCACCACCCTTAAATCAGCGCCATGATTTAACAAATGTGTTGCAAAGGCATGTCTTAAGGCGTGAGGTGAAAGGGGTACATCAATACCTGCTGATGTGGCGTAACGTTTGATGATGTGCCAAAACGCTTGCCTAGTCATACCCTGGCCAGTGTGTCTTGCTAAAAATAAATCTTGCGTTGCTTTGTGTTGTGCTTTTGTATCTAGTAGCTGAGGTCTAGCTACTTCTAAATATTTTTTCAACCAAGTGGCGGCCTCCGCCCCAAAAGGCACCAAGCGTTCTTTGCCACCTTTACCGCTAATAACGCGCACGACCCCCTCATTAAGACCCACCTCAATAGTCTTTAGATCAACCATCTCCGATACACGCAAACCACTGGCATACATTAACTCAAGCATGGTTCTATCCCTAATACCTAAAGGTGTATCTGTATCTGGCGCGCCAAGCAATGCCTCCACCTGAGACTCACTCAAAGTCTTAGGAAATCTTGGGGCTTGTTTAGCAGCCCTTAGATTGAGGCACGGATCAGCTTTAACTAAGTTTTTACGAATACCTAAACGATAAAAACGCTTTAATACCGTCAAACGCCTGTTGGCTGTGGTTGCTTTATCCGCTCTGCGATGAGCAATGTATCCCATAACATCTGCTGAATTTGCTTCATAAATCGTTTTAGATGTTTCATCATTTAACCAGCGTGCAAACAAGAGTAAATCTCGACGATAAGCACTCAGACTGTTCTTAGATAGACCATCTTCTAACCAGCAAGTGTCACAAAATAAATCAATCGCTTCCATGCTAGCAATGAGCTTTTTACTAACAGGCTTAGAATCCTGGTTGTCATCCTGCGAGCGAGAAGTTGATTTTTTAACTACCATTGAGGTTTTATTCTAAAAGAGATGCCATTGAATCCGGCTTTTTTATTACTTCCTGATTTCTTGCTGATTTTGCTTGGCTTCATCTTAGTACGCTTTACGCATCTTGATAAGAACATTTGGACAAGCGCTGAAAAGCTTGTCTACTACTTGTTATTCCCAGCACTTTTATTCAACGCCATCAATCAAACTAGGTTTGACTGGGGTGGCACCTACACCATGATTTTTGTAGCAGCCATCGCCTTTTTTTCTGCGATGGGACTTAGCTTTATTTCTAAATGGATCTTTAAGCCAACAGACTTAAGCTGGTCCTCAGGATTTCAGACAGCATTTCGCTTTAACTCATACATTGCCTTTGCCGCAGCCGGCAGACTAGCCGGCGAAGAAGGTGTAGCATTAATGGCCCTAATTAGCGGCTGCCTGGTACCTATTGCCAACGCAGCAGCTGTGTGGTCATTAGCCAAACATTCAGAATCTCATATCTTTAAAGAGCTGATTAAAAATCCTCTAATCATTGCAACCGTCCTTGGATTAATTAGCAATGTTCTTGGATTAAGACTACCTGATTATCTAGCGCTCAGCTTATCGCGTTTAGGTGCGGCCTCTATTGCCTTAGGCTTGCTAAGCGTTGGTGCAGGACTCATGTGGGTTAAAAGCAAAAAAGATGGCGCACTAGTGGCTTATTGGACCGGCATTAAATTGTTAGCCTGCCCGGCCATTGCATTATTTTTTGGTAAATATTTTGATTTACCCCAAGCTCAACTTAACAGCGTGGTGCTATTTGCAGCAATGCCTACTGCGACGAGTGCCTATGTACTTGCCAACAGAATGGGTGGCGATGGGCCACTTGTGGCTATTTGTATTTCTGTAATGACTTTAGCTGCTGCGCTAACTATACCGATGTGGCTAATGTTCCTCTAATAACACTATCTCACTAACTCACTATCACACTATCAGTTAGTTAAAGATGACGGGCTCAACGGTTAAAGAAACTTTAAAAGTTTCTTTAACCTTCTTTTTAATTTGTTCCGCCAATTGCAGCAATTCACCTCCAGTGCCACCCCCATGATTAACAAGCACCAAAGCTTGCTTCTCATAAACACCTACTTGCCCCAACTTGTATCCCTTAAAGCCGCACTGATCGATTAACCAGCCAGCAGCCAGCTTCCATTGTTGCCCACTGGGGTAAGCAACTAACTGAGGGAATTGCTGCTTTAACTGTTGATACAACTCATTGGTAACCACCGGGTTATGAAAGAAACTGCCGGCATTACCAATCACCCTAGGATCTGGCAACTTACTTCTTCGAATCTCGCACACCCGATGAAAGATATCGATAGGCTTTAATGAATCCTGATTAGCAAATGCCTTTGCCAATTCTGCATAACTTAGCTTTGCTTGCCATTGTTTAGGCAAGGCAAAACAAACTGAAACCACCACATAACGATTGGGCTCGTCTTTAAAAATACTGTGACGGTACGAGAACTTGCAATCCTGTTTATTCAGAGTAACAAATTCATGGCGATTTTTATCAAATGCCTGAAGGCTCTCAAACACCTCCTCGAGCTCCACACCGTAAGCACCAATATTTTGTATGGGGGCCGCCCCTACTGTGCCGGGTATTAGGGCCAAGTTTTCTAGCCCCGGATATCCCGCATCGAGTGACCACTCCACGAACTCATGCCAAGACTCACCCGCCATGACCTCAACATAAAAGTGCGTAGGAGTTTCTTTTAATAAAGATTTACCTTTTATTTGCATGAGGCCTGTATAGCCTGGCAAATCTTTTACCAAAACCAAGTTGCTACCACCCCCAAAGACCTGCCAAGACTGCCTATATGTCTCTGCTTTAGATATAAATTCCACCACATCTGACTTATTCTCCAAATAAGCCAAATACTGAGCGGATACATCAAATCCAAAGGTGTTGTGAGCACGCAAACTAACGCGTAAATCAATCTTCATGCCACAATCTTAACTGTGATTAACTTTACTTTAGATTTTTAGGTGAACTATGCCCTCATTTGACGTTGTTTGCGAACCAGACATGATCGAAGTTAAAAATGCTCTTGAGCAAGCCAATAAAGAGATTTCTACTCGTTTTGACTTCAAGGGATCAGATGCCAGAATTGAACAAAAAGGTGAAGAGTTAACCCTGTTTGGCGATGATGATTTCAAACTCAGACAAGTGCGTGACGTGCTTTTAGCCAAACTCGCTAAACGCAATGTGGATGTGCGTTTTCTGAAAGACGGCAAACTCGAAAAAATTTCAGGCGACAAACTCAAGCAAATCGTTGAGATCCAAAAAGGTATCAGCACAGAACTTGCCAAAAAAATTGTGCGCATCATCAAAGATAGCAAGATCAAAGTACAAGCAAGTATCCAAGGCGATGCAGTACGTGTAACAGGTGCTAAGCGCGATGATCTACAAACAACGATGGCCATGCTTCGAAAGGATGTCGAAGAAGCCCCATTAGGCTTTAATAACTTTAGAGACTAAAACAAAAAAGCCTCTTACTAAGAGGCTTTTTTGCTTGTATTGCTTTGGTGATTATGCAGGTAATTATGCAAAGTTTTTTGCAACGAAATCCCAATTAACAAGATTCCAGAATGCCTCAACATATTTAGGGCGAGCATTTCTGTAATCCACATAGTCAGCATGCTCCCAAACATCACATGTCAATAAAGGCTTAGCATCTGTTGTTAAAGGTGTTGCAGCATTGCTTGTTGATACTAGATCTAAGCTGCCATCAGCTTTTTTAACCAACCAAGCCCAACCAGAACCAAAGGTACCTACTGCGCACTTAGTGAATTCTTCTTTGAATTTATCGAATGAACCCCACTTGGCATTAATAGCATCAGCCAATGGGCCTGTAGGAGTGCCGCCACCATTAGGTGTTAAACCCATCCAGTAAAACGTGTGGTTCCAAACCTGTGCTGAATTATTAAAAACACCACCTGAAGATTTTTTAACAATCTCTTCTAAGCTCATGTTTTCAAACTCAGTGCCTTTGATCAAGTTATTTAGGTTAGTGGCGTAAGTCTGATGATGCTTACCATAGTGAAACTCAAGAGTTTCTTTAGAAATGTGTGGGGCCAATGCATCTAAAGCATATGGCAATTGTGGCAAAGTGTGTTCCATGAACATCTCCTCATTAATTGATCAGTCAATACAGGTTTCTAAAACGTACATTCTATTCGTTTGAGATAGTTTTTGCCGAAGTCTGCACTTTTGACAACTCAATTTCAGCGCTACCCAAGGCCAAGTGAATCTCTAGAGCTTGTTTTACAACTAACTGCTGAGGGTCTCTCAAGGCCTGCCCTTGCTGATCCAATAAAACAGCATAGCCACGATCGAGTGTGCGCTGAGGACTTAATAACTCTAAATGATTACGCCAAGTCTGGTGTTGTTGGCGATAAGTTTGCATATTGACCTGCCATGCCTGATTCAAACGCACTGTCAGTTGTTGTGATTTTTCTCGCATACGATCAGGATTGGGCAAGGCATGATTTAAACGCAATGCCAATTGATCTAAACGCTGCGCCTCTTTATCAATTCTTTGAGTTAGCTTGACACTCATGCGCTGCGCTAAAACATCTAAGTCTTGCAGTAAAGCATCCCTGTTAGGGGTTGCCAATTCAGCAGCACCAGTTGGCGTCGGCGCCCGAAGATCAGCGACAAAGTCTGCAATTGTGAAATCCGTCTCATGCCCAACACCTGAGACGATGGGCACTGGTGATTCAGCAATGACTCTTGCTAGCTGCTCATCATTAAAGCACCAGAGATCTTCGATGCTGCCACCGCCTCTGACCAATAAAATCACATCAATCTGCCCCTGCTTGGCATCAAGATACGCGCGATTTAAAGCCAAGCTCAATGCATCAGGCGCATCTGCCCCTTGAACCAAGCTTGGGTAAATCATGATGGGTATGTGAGGAGCCCTGCGCTCCAAGGTGCTTAAAACGTCTTTTAAGGCTGCCGCTTGGGGTGAGGTAATGACACCTATGGCTTTGGGATGTTTGGGTAGTGGGCGCTTTTTTGCCTCATCAAAAAGGCCTTCTTTATTTAGCTTCTCTTTAAGCTTTAAAAACGCCTCATAAAGGCCACCAAGACCTGCGCGACGCATTAACCCAACGTTTAACTGTAGATCACCTCTAGGAACATACACCCCTAGGTTAGCAGCTACTTCTACTAAGTCCCCCTCTTTGGGTAAAAACCCAACTTGCCCGTTGCGACCGCGGAACATCACACAACGAATTTGCCCTTCAGCATCCTTCAACGAAAAGTACCAATGCCCGCTGTCATAAGCCTTGAAGTTAGAAATCTCCCCTCTAACCCAAACATTACCGATGTGTGCCTCTAAAACACCAGCAATGGTGCGGTTTAGATCCCCAACCCCGATAATCTGCCTTGATATTTCTGTCATTTTTTACCGTCAATTTCGTGTTTATAAGGGTCTTAGCCTAAAAACTATCCACAAGCCCAATTTAGTCCTAGACAAAACTCCATAAAAGCTGCTTAGATCCAATAACTATGGTGCAACATATTGATTTATATAAACTTAATTAAAATCAATATTTTTAAAAAATCATACCTCAACGAAGAATCAATGGCTTAGAAAACAACTTAAAGAAAGTTTTTCACAGAGTTATCCACAACCTTGATGTTTGTTTTTAATCACTGAGTTCTGAGCACTTAGAACCTTCGTTTAAAGTATAGGGTATGTATAGCATCCTAATCGCCGCTGGTTGGCCTGTATGGCCTCTTTTATTGACCTCAATTGTGGCTTTAGCCATTCTGATTGAACGAATTTGGTTCTTACAGGCAAAACGCATAGCACCCCCACATTTAATTGATGGCGCTATTCAGTTAGCGGATTCGGGAGCATTAAAAAATCCACAAAGCGCTCAACAAGCAACAGATACCCTAGCGAGTGCTGCGCCACTGGGCACAATTTTGTCAGCGGCTTTACTTGCAAAAGCACAGTCATTTGATGAAGAAAAGATTATTGAGGCTATGCAAGAAGCAGCGGCTGAAGTAACTATTTTGCTAGAGCGCTACATGGGAGCGCTCGCAACCATTGCGACCATTGCACCGTTGCTAGGTTTATTTGGCACAGTGGTTGGCATGATTGAAATTTTCGGTAGCCAACAAGGTACTGGTGCCAATCCACAACAACTAGCGCATGGCATCTCAATTGCTTTATACAACACTGCTTTTGGTTTACTAATTGCCATACCTGCCTACGCAGGATGGCGCGGCTTGAAAGCGATGATTGAAAAACGCCAACGCGAATGCGAATCGGCAGCAAAAAAATTACTGCGTCATTTAATGAAGTGATTTAACTTAGATGCTATTTAACAGCGTTCGCAAAAAGAGTTTTTTTCATGGTGCATCTGCTACCAACAATCAAACTGCGCCTGAAATTAATTTGATTCCATTCATTGATGTGTTGTTAGTAATTTTAATTTTTTTAATGATCTCAACAACATTCACGCGCTATCAAGAACTCTCCATTACCTTACCAAGTGCTGAGGGTGCAGCAGCAAAAGGGAAACCTAGAGATATTGCAGTGGCAATTTCTTCTGATGGTCGCGTTGCAATTGATGGCAAACGTATTGCACTAGATCAACTAACTAATGTTCTAACAGCATCTGCCAAAAATACTGGTGGTGATAATGGCCCACATGTGATCATCGCAGCTGATGGCAAAGCACCGCATCAATCAGTTATGCTAGTGATGGAAGCTGCAAGAAACGCTAATCTGCCTAACGTTGTTTTTGCCACTCAATCTAAAAGCAAATAATCAAGTTCATGAGCGCCAATCACAGCCTGACACAAGCACCCAAGTATTGGGAGAAGAAAGGTCTTAAAGCTTTAGCACTATGGCCACTCTCAAAAGTATTCGGGATGGCTAGTTCCATCAGAAGGTTTTTATACGACTTAGGCATCATTAAAAGCAGCGCATTACCTGTACCCGTTGTGATTGTTGGCAATATTCGTGTGGGGGGTACGGGCAAAACACCAACCGTGCTAGCGCTTGCAAAAACACTTCAAGCTAGAGGCTTTCAGCCAGGAATTATTTCAAGGGGCTATAAAGGCTCTAATCAAGAAGCCACTGAAGTGACCATATCATCATTACCCAGCATTGTTGGCGATGAGCCTTGCTACATGGCAAGAGAACTTGAATACTTGAACATACCCATTTTTGTTCACCCAGACCGAGTCAATGCTGGACAACAACTACTCCAACAATACCCACACGTGAATGTGATCATCAGCGATGATGGCTTGCAACATTACAAACTAGGGCGTTGGCCTGCACGAGAAGGTGGCCACGATCTTGAATTAATCATTCGTGATGCAAGAGGCGAAGGCAATCAATTTTTATTGCCAGCGGGCCCGCTTAGAGAAAGTGCAAATCGTCCACGTGACTTCACTTTTAATTTAGGATCAACAGAATCTACTGGGCCTTACTTTCAGGATGCTCCTTCTTTTGATTTAGAGATCAAGGTTGGCAATATCTACCAACTCAAAGAACCCTCTCATCAAATTTCATTAACTGCTATTAGTGATTTATTTGATGGTGGAGAGCCAAGCAAACAACAATTACTAGCTGCTGCAGGTCTTGGTAACCCAAAAAAGTTTTTTCAGTTACTCAAGGACGCTGGCCTTGAGTTTAATAAGCTACCCCTCCCCGACCACTTCGACTTTTTGAGTAATCCTTTTAGAGATAGAACTGAAAAAGTGATACTCATCACCGAGAAGGATGCCGTAAAATGCATGCAACTCAACGATTACAAGGATGATGAGCGTATTTGGGTCTTACCTGTGACAGTTGATCTACCAAATGATTTTGTCGATCAAATGGTAGATATTCTGAAACGCCCTTAATCAACACATCAAACAATCATGGATAAACGTTTACTAGATATTTTGGTTTGCCCTATTTGCAAATCACCATTGCATCACGATGTTGAAAATAATGAATTGATCTGTAAGGCAGATCAGTTGGGATTTCCGATTCGTGATGGCATTCCAGTGATGTTGGTTGCAGAAGCGCGCAACCTGGGCGAGAAATAAGACAGCTGTCTATTCGAGATATCTATTTAATGACATCAAAAATACCATTCATCGCAGTGATTCCAGCACGTCTGGCATCTACACGTTTACCGAATAAACCTTTAGCAGATATCGGTGGTAAACCGATGGTGGTTCGAGTTGCAGAGCGTGCTTTGCAATCGGGTGCATCTCGCGTAGTGGTAGCAGTGGATGACCAAAGTATTTTTGATGCTTGCAAGGCACATGGCTTAGATGTGATGTTAACTAGCAAGGATCATCCAACAGGCACCGACCGTCTCAGTGAAGTAGCAAGTAAACTAAATCTTGGTGGTGATGAAATTGTGGTGAATGTGCAAGGTGATGAACCACTAATACCCCCTGAATTAATCATCCAAGTTGCGCAAACATTGGCAGAGCACCCTAATGCGCAGATCGCCACAGCAGCACTAAAAATCCATGACGCGGCAGAAGTGAACAATCCTAATGCCGTCAAAGTTGCGATGGATAAGAACTGTAGAGCATTGTATTTTTCAAGAGCGCCTATTCCATTTACAAGAGACGCTGATAAATTCCAAGCGCAGTGCTATCGCCACATTGGCATGTATGCCTATAAAGCGAGTTTTTTAAAAGAATTTTCTGGGCTAGCCCCGGCTCCGATCGAAGAAGCGGAATCATTGGAGCAGCTAAGAGCCATGTGGTACGGCTATACGATTCAAGTACTACTCACTGACTCAGCACCACCTCCAGGGGTAGATACAGCCGAAGACCTCGAGCGCGTGCGACAAGTTTTTGCACAAAAAGCCTAAATCTGTAAAAAAATGCCAAAAATTACCCTAATTTAGGGAAATCCTGAGGCTCAAAAATTGGCTTTCAGGCCAAATAATGGGAAAATCACCAAATAAAGGCATGAGTCAGTTTTTTGTCAAAAAAAGAACCTACTCTTGTCTTTTTTCAATTTAACCAATACCTACAAACAAGAAAAAGGGAGTTAACCATGCGATTGATCCTATTAGGCGCACCAGGTGCCGGTAAAGGAACGCAGGCTAAATTTATATGTGAGAAATTTGGTATTCCACAAATTTCTACAGGCGACATGTTGCGCGCTGCTGTTAAAGCAGGCACACCACTAGGTATTGAAGCTAAAAAAGTGATGGATGCTGGTGGTTTAGTTTCTGATGAAATCATCATCGGTTTGGTTAAAGACCGTTTAACTCAAGCTGATTGCGCTAAAGGTTATCTATTCGATGGTTTCCCACGCACAATTCCTCAAGCTCAAGCGATGAAAGATGCGGGCGTACCGATTGATTACGTCCTAGAAATCGATGTGCCATTTAGCGCAATTATTGATCGCATGAGTGGTCGTCGCGTACACGTTGCATCTGGCCGCACATATCACGTAACTTTTAACCCACCAAAAGTGGCGGGTAAAGACGATGAAACAGGTGAAGACTTGATTCAACGTGAAGACGATAAAGAAGAAACAGTGAAGAAACGTTTAGACGTGTATGACGCTCAAACACGTCCATTGGTTGAGTACTACTCAAGCTGGTCTAAGAATGGTGATCCAGCAGCCAAGGTACCAGCACCTGCATACCGCAAGGTAGAAGGCACTGGCTCTGTTGAGGCTATTACAACCAGCGTATTTGCTGCTCTTAAGTAATTAAGTTTGTTTGCTTAATTAACTAGCTTTATTGAGCTAGTTAATAAAAAAACCGGTTAAATTGAACTAACCGGGTTTTTTATTTGGCGTAGCGTGTTGGATCGGGGATTCCAGCAGATTTGAAACCCTCTCTTCGCAAGCGACATGACTCACATTGCCCACAAGCCAAGCCTTCTGAATTAGCCTGGTAGCAAGAAACTGTTTGTGAGAAATCAACACCTAGCTCGATACCAGTTTTGATGATTTCAGCTTTACTCATTTTGATGATTGGCGCATGAACTCTAAATCGAGTTGACTCTTCATGTGACTCAACCCCAACCTTGGTGGCTAAATTAGCGGTTGCCTCAAACGATTTAACGTAATCAGGTCTGCAGTCTGGATATCCGGAGTAATCCACGGCATTAGCACCAAAAAAGATGTCCAAGCCCCCCAATGCTTCAGCCCAACCCAACGCTACTGACAACATGATGGTGTTGCGTGCTGGCACATAGGTGATCGGAATCTCATCTTGTGGTCCAGGGCTGGTTGGGACTGCATATGCATCATCCGTTAATGCAGAACCACCCACAAAACGTCTTAAATCTAAATCAATGATCTCGTGTCTAACAGCACCAATTGAGCGCGCTACGCGCACGGCAGCGTCTAATTCTGAGGAGTGGCGCTGACCATACCTAAACGAGAGCGCATATGGCGCATAGCCTAGTTTTTTTGCTATGGCCAATACGGTCGCCGAATCCAAACCGCCCGACAGCAATACAACCGCTGGTGCGTTTGGCTGCCTAGCTTGCATCGATTGAAAATCAACAGGCATAAAATATTATTTAAGGCGCTTTAATGCTTGTTTAGCCAAACCTGCTGCTTCACTATCCGGATGTTTAGCAATCAAGTTTTCTAAAGTTTTTTTGCCCGCAGGTTTTGCACCTGACTCAATTTGACTGTTAGCAAGGGTTAGCAATGCATCGGGCACACGAGCGTGCAACGGATAACGCTTAACCATCGACTGCAATGTAGCAATGGCTGCCTTGTATTGTTTTTGAGCATACTCAGAGTTACCTAGCCAAAACTGTGCCAAAGGCCAGTAAGGACTATCTGGGTATTTCTTAACAAAACTTTGAAAAGAGTTATCTGCCTTTTTAAGGTTGCCATCTTGGAAAGCTTTTAAAGCTGTCTCATAAGCTTGCTGCTCACCAGGCTGAACCTTACCCTGCACACCCTCAACTTCCATCACTTGAGGTTCAAAACTTTTCATGCGCCCATTTAGATCTTGGTAGAAAGTTTTTTGCTGAGCCGTTAACTCTTGCACTTGCTTTTCAAGTAACTCAGTTTGACCACGCAATTTGGCGTTTTCTTGAGTCAACTCATCCAACTGACTTTGCATCTCAATTTGAGACTTTTGTACGGCACTAACTTGCGCACGTAAATCCAAAATGGCTTTACG
>JACCDY010700963.1_pt1 | contig 11472 bp, 8 predicted proteins | sample 7446391 | NCBI WGS metagenome assembly JACCDY01 (sample SAMN15323451, study PRJNA562643) | freshwater metagenome | isolation source: river surface water | place: USA:Blue River Watershed | collected 2017-08-18
CAGCGTTTGTATCAAACGGAGTAAAAAAAACAGAATTTCTACCACAGCGCTTAATATCGTCATGAGTTTTCTCGATGCTTAAATGATCACCTTCCTTTTTGAAATTTGCACTGTAAGGAATGTTGTACGTTGCAGCAAAATCCGAATACAAGCTCCCCTCATTTAAACTCTTACGTTGGAAACTCATCACCTCATAATCAATATAATCTGTAGATATCCACCATGTGTAGCATTTGAGCATCACTTGAGTATCAAGTTCTCCGGTACTATCACATTCATAAACCCACATGCTCCCAGGTTTGAAAAAAGTGTAATTTTTCATTTCTCCGATATAGAATTTACCCAAATATTTCTTGGGCTCGGGCTCATCCGGCTCGCAGCTTGTTATTATGAATGAAAACAGCAATACCATTGCCGTCAGTAATAATTTTCCTTTGTTGCTATTATGATTCATGGTGTAATACTCGCGTCTTATACTAATTTAACAAATGTGATCGTAAGGGCACCAATTCGGTTATATATTTTCATTTTTTAAGTTCATTTTTTGCATTGTCATTAAGAAATATTGACAACCTCGTATACCTAACTATATAACGAAGTGTGAGTAGCCCTGATTATTATTTATTAATTATAACATATGGGACAAAAAAGTAACAACTTGGAATTACTGTATCAATCGCGTTTGGGTGCTACCATCGGCAAGCTTTACAGTCAACAAATACAATGGTTGTGACAATGTTGGCGTAACAATCTCACATCGAGAAACAGGACTCTCAAAAACCATCTCGCCCAGCAATTTACCCGCCAAATCGTGAATAGAAACGGTAGTAAACTTATCAAGCGATGATACCGTCCAACCCAAACCTTGCGATGGCACCGGGTACACACGCACCCCATTTTTGGAAATGGCCAATTGCCCCGATACTCGTTTGCTCAATGACGCATAACCCAAGGCAATTGCATTGAGCGTGCTGTTGGAAATTTCCACCCCAAAAAAATAGACGTTTGCAGTGTATTTCGACAGAGGCCGATGCAAAAAAGAGGTCGTTGCGTCATACCCACTGTAACTGTATTGCGCTTCTTCATCTTGCCAGAATTGTTGGTAATTGCCATTAAAATCAAACATCATGCACATAGCACCACCCGCATTGATTGCTGAATCTGGGAGGTTAGGCCACATGGATGTTGGACAGCCGCCAACACGCAGTCTCACACCCATTTTGTCGTTGCCTTCTATCAATCTGAATGAACTATATGGGCTGTAAGAGCTGGTATCACAAAACAGAAATCGTTTCACCGAACCAGTTGTCTCATCCAAAATCGCCAAGGCGCAGTTAGGGTCTCCCGCAAAGGGAACTTTAAACGATTTGCCCAACCACCGACAATTGCGCTTATACAGCAATCCCAAATAAACGTTACCATGATTGTCTGAGCAAAAGTTACTGTTCAGTGCCCTGGCTGAAGCAGTATCGGCGCGATGCACCCATTTGATGGTTCCGTCTTTTGAATAGCAGATAGTGATGACATCCAACAAATTCCCGCTTGGCGGCGATGTGCGCTGATCCACGGCTTTGTATGTGCCCTGCCTGTTGCGGAAACTCGATGTTTTGGATACTTCAACCTGCAACAAGTAAGATTCTTTTGAAAACATCAAGGTCCTATTTTCTCCGCCAGTGCCTAAATATTGTGCATTGATGGTTTGTCCAAACGCATTTAATTCAATTGCATAATAACCATTAAATGAATCCAATTTCAGGTGACTAAAAGCTGTGTCATTGCCCTTTCGATAACCTATGCCGATGTTTTCCTGGTTCACAGAGCGTAATTCTTGGATGCCACTTCCCGATTTAAACCACAGCAGATCGCCTTGGGTATTGAAGGAAAAAAGAGGCGCGTTACCGGGGTACGATTTACCTCGATAAGTGCCGTTTTCTGAATGCCCTATCAACGCCGTAATCTGATTGTTATTGGTTATCACGATGTCTGTTAGCGACATGTTCGAATCATTGGATTTAAAGGGATAAGCCCAAGCCACGGAGGCATTGCTCTTGTTGATTTTCGCCAAGACACAACCAACCCCATCTGATTTCCGATACACACCTGTTGTGAGTCGCAAAGAATCGCCCACACTGAAGAGCGTGTACACATTGCCCAAACTATCAAAGGCGGCTTTTCTCGGCAATGGGATCATCCATAGACCCGTATTACGCTGTCCATATTGCTGAATTTCACTCACCCATTGAACGCGAGGCTTAGGAATTTGGGCCGAACAATTCATAAATAAGAGGAAAGTTAGAATAAAGGTGATTTTCTTCATGATTCAATTGATTTCAAAACTATGCGCTAGATTAGCTAATTTGAACAACATTGCAATGATTAAAAATAATCAAAAAGTTACAGAATATAATTTAGGATTGTTTGTTGTACTCATATTGTATTGATTATAATCACTGTTAAACTACGGAGTTTATATAGTATTGTAATTGTCAGATTCACTGTTTTCGAAATGATAATAAATTCAATCACTCCTTGAAAAAGTTCATCTTCATTTTATTGAGTGCTATTTGCGGTGTTGCAAATGCACAGCAAAGCAATCATTGGGTGGTGCAAGGGTATCAAGAAATTATCGACACATCTCTTATCTTTTCGAATCTTGACACCTTAAAAAAAATAAACTACTTTGATATTGATTTAAATTCTCCGGAAATAAAGGTGTATAAACTGAGTAGCAACAGAATTAAATACAACTATTATGGTACACCACCCACTGCCTCGACGGTTAAAATATCACAGGGATATCAAACCATCTCCAATAGTAAAGGCCAGTTGCTCGCGTATGTTTTTAACAATGTTCTCCATAACAACAAAGGTGACTCTATAGACTATTTGACACAATATGGATGTAAACGAGGAGTCGCATCTCAAATTTCAATCTCGGATACATTCACACTGTATTACATACAAAGTAAGACTGAATACAACGCAACCAGTTTTGAAAGTCAATATTACAATACGAACGAGCCATGGCAACCTACATACAAATTTCACAATGACTCATTTTTTTTAATGGAGGTCAAATACTTTGATAACAAGCGAATTGGCAAGAAGCGAATCAGTGATTTTGCAAAATGGGGAGACATCAACATGTTGGAGAGTAATGTTGTCTTTTTTATCGATCAATTCAAAGAATTCAGAGTGCAATTTGTTTGGGATAAGTTTTTGTACGACGTGAATGTCTCTAGAAATAATCAAACTTTGAGCACACAAATTATATTTCAAAATACCAATGAACAAATCAAAATGAGATGGTATGACTTTAGCGAATCAGGAAGTCATACGCCATCCGAACTGACAGTATCACCATCTGGTCGGTGGACTGTTTTTAATTGGTATTATTCAAAATTTATCAATAACTCCTACAAATATTCTATTTCAAAGGCTATTTTAATAAATAACAATAATTTGAAAGTCAGTCAAATTGTAAGTGATTCTGGCGATAATGAAAAGAGACCATTTCTATTTTGGAAAAATGCAGTATTCACAAAAAACGACTCAATATTTTTGCTCTACACCGGTCATATTGAAAATATGAGGGTCAAATGGAAAGTTTTAGAGGTAAGAATCCAAGGTAATAATATTGGCAAATCTTATTTTGACATTCTACTTGACCCTTCATTTACAACAGGATGGATATATAACACTATTACTGACTTATGTTTAGCACCCAATGGCAATAATTACGCATTTTTCCATAGGTACTCACCCCGGTATTTGTCTAATGGCCAAATCAGATGGATTTTGGATTTTGGATTGGCAAAATTTGTCAAAAATCAAACATATTATACAATAACAAACCCAATACTAGTCCTGCAGGGCTTTAACAGTGAATCTTATGAAGCTAGTGATCAAGACCAGATATTTTTTCCCGCCACACCAACTCCTTACCATTACATCAACTTCAAATACAAAAGTCTTTGTAATGATTTAACCCAAGAATTCATCAATGAAACAGATACCAATTGGTTTGATCATTTCCAGTGGTTTTGGGGCGATGGCGATTCTACGAAATCTGTAAAATCTCAAACCAAAGTCCGACATCAATATTCTAAGCCGGGAAAATACAAAGTACTACTTAAATCTATCACCGCCGATGGTGGTTGGGTATGGTATTCAGATTCAATTGAAGTCCTGCCAGAGCCCATCGCCAAGTACTACACAAAAAACACAGTCGGCTGTCAATGGATTGCCGTTGAGTTTTATGATTCATCCATCCTTCAAAAGAAAAGTCATACTTGGAAATGGAATTTTGGGGATGGAACCGATACGAGCTTGACTTCGCCCGGCAACATCATGCCCAAAAACAAATCCATCAAGCACACCTATACCACCTCTGGCAAATTCAATGTGCAACTGCAAGTCAGCGATGGCAGATGCATCGATACCTTTAACGCAATCCAAAACATCTCAATCCTACCCGCACCAAGGCCGGGAATCTCGATCGATAAAACCACTGGGTGTTTACCGTTGAACGTTGAGTTTGGACGCTTGTACACCGATCCAACCGATTCTACAGTCTATCATTTCAAACCATCGTTGGTGCCGAACAATCGATTTGATCAGGCAATCAATAAAGTCCTTATTCAACAGTCTGGTCGTTTCACCCTTTTTCAGAAACTCTACGGGCCTTCAGGTTGTATCACGCAAGATTCAGTAAAATTGACCATCACCCCTGGAATCGCTGCTGGATATAAGCCTCAACTCAAACGCAGCACGGTCATAAACAACTCAGCCACACTCACAGAATGGAAGCCTGTTCCGTATGCCAAAAGCTATCAAGTCTATCGCAATGGGCAGTTACATGCCGTTGTGAGCGATACATTTTTTAAGGATTACCTGTCGGCCGAAATCGACCAATCACACACATACGAGATCCAAGCCAAAGACAGTTGCGACAACCTGGGTGGCTTGAAAAGCAATATCGGAAAAACGATTTTCTTGAAAGTCACGGAGGTTGAGCCCGCCTCAAAATCCGACTTCCCAACGGCGCTGCTCACATGGTCGCCCTATGAAGATTGGACCACAAATGGCGGTGTGAAAAGGCATGAATCATTTGGCACCTACGATATTGAAACATCGAATTGGCAGCCTTTGAATAACCAAAAGGATACGCAATTCAGCGACAAAGATTTTGTGCAGCCCAAGAAATTTCAGAAGTGCTATATCGTAAAAGCCCAAAGCAGCGACCTCGCCTACGAATCGCAAAGCAACAGTTTTTGTTTGGGATATCAGGCCACCTTGTTTGCGCCCAGTGCATTTACACCGAATGGCGATGGATTGAACGATGAATTTGAAATTTTCAATTATGGGTTTGATCATTTCACCTTGACAATTTTCAATTCATGGGGCCAAAAAATATATGAACAGGAGGGATCAACCGCTATTTGGAAACCCGCTGCGGACATGCCACAAGGAGTATATGTGTACACGGTTAAGGCATCTCGTAAGAAAAAAGAATACACGTTCAGCAGCACGGTGACGTTGCTTAAGTAAAGATGTCATGGGTGAAACTATGCCAATATTTGCGATTGATAGTGACTATTAGGATTGAGAAACTTGAAACCACCCCACGTTATACTAAATGGCATGAAACCAATACCAAAAATAATAAGAAAACTAACTGATCGAAGGGCATAAATTCGCAAAATGGCATATTGCATCTTCTTCGACATTTGTTACAAAACCTCATACATAATTAATTGGATTTATTAAATTTTAAATACTTTTTTTATCTAGCTTATATTGTCATAGGCTATAAAAGGTCATTGTCCTCTGGCGAGAATAAATACTTATTTTTTATGCTTTTAGGGGCTCTGGGTATTGCTACAGGCATACTGGATTATTTTGTATTTTCATCGAACTTAGAACTGTTTGTTGTTACTGATTTGGTTTCGCTTGGATTCTATTTCATGTTTTTCTATTCCTTAAAAACTCTGAGAATTTCTGGAAGCATACTAATGGCAACCCTCTCAACTTTGATTGTGATTGCGTTATTCTTTTTTAACACAGATTGGCCCAAATCTGATATTCACTTTTACTCAAAATATGGGTATTTAAATACATTGGAATACCTGATATTCTCCGTTTTTGCGGGGTTGGCATGCTTGATTATTTGTACAATTGTGCTGATTAAAATGTTAAAAAATGATTTTGTTCCGTTGAATTTGTTATTCATTGTATTTGGAATAATGGCGTTTTATATGGGTGACCTAATAAAATCAGGACTCGAGATTCATTTCATTTCTGACTTAAGTGTTCATTATAAATTTTTAGAATTGTTTTTTCCCATTAGACTATTTGTTTCTAAAGGTTTAATCATAACGGGTTTGCTATGGAAAAACTAAGTGCATTTACCTTAACCTTCTATTTTTTATGCTTGTTTATATTGGGCATTACATTCATTCTGATTTTGGCAACCCTCAATTCCAGAAAACGAACATTGTTGGATATTCAAAAGAAGGAGTTGGCGTTTGAATCAACCCTCAACAAAGTCCAACTCAAATCCATAGAAGACGAGAGAAGGAAATTGGGCAGTATTTTGCATGATGACCTTGGTCAATTATTGACCTTAATTCATATGCAGCTATCCGAATTGAAAAAAAATGACCGGGATAATTCATCGCTCAAAATGATTGAGGATCTCTGCAATACTGCATCAGAAAGGTGTTCCTCTATTTCTAAGATGCTCTTTCCTGCGTCACTCATTCGTTTGGGATTTATTGAAGGTTTGCATGAATTGATCTCCGACATTCAACATGCTACTGGGATACATATCGTATTTGAACACGATAATTTTGACCTATCCGATGACAGATCCAGCAATTTGTTTCGGATATTCCAAGAGTTGTTGAATAACACGTTGAAACATGCAAAAGCCTCCAAGGTTGTTATACGTATAAATAAAATTGATCGGGGCATCTGCGTGAATTATTCTGATAATGGAATAGGGTTAAATAAAAAATCGAATATCGATGGCTTGGGTGCAACAACGATCAAAACCCGCCTTCACATACTAAGGGGTGAAATCATCGCCTCGAATGAGGAAAATCAAGGATTTAAAATATCATTTATCATGCCACATGGAGAGGATTGAAATAATCATTGCTGAAGATCATCCCCTGATGAGGTCGGCCATATGCAGCAACTTAACCAATGGGTCTAGCGAAATCGAAATCATTGGTCAATGTTGTGATGGAATTGAATTGTTAGAAATTCTGAAATTCAAAAGACCCGACATCGTTTTGTTGGACTTGGAAATGCCTAGAATGGATGGGCTCGAAGTGTTGAAAGCAATTCGGGAAGAATATAAAAACCAAATAAAAGTGCTAGTATTCTCTGCGAATTCATCAAATTATATCAATCTCAAACTCATGCGAATGGGGGCTGATGGTATTATATTCAAGAAAAGCTCAACCGAGGAGTTGATCAATGCGATTCAGATTGTTTACAAGGGTTCCGTGTTTTTTCAAGATTCGATTGCGTTTAAAATGCTATCGAATAGTCATAATATGAAAAAAGATTCTTTGGAGCAGTTCAATGCTGTAGACTTTGAAATTCTACAATTGATTTGCCAGCAGAAAAACGCAAATGAAATTGCCAAACAGATGAAAATGTCTGTGAACACGATTAATAAATATCGCGGCAAATTGATGGAGAAAACGAATTCTCAGAATTTGGCTGGCATGGTAATTTTTGCCATTCAAAACGGCATATATGTGATTCCGAATAAGATGCCAGATGAGTTGTAATGGCCAAGTTTTTGAATAAATTAATTATCCGTATTTTTGGTTTATAATGCAAAGACTATTTGTTATTTTTCATAGGTTAATGACCAATGCGAAACATGCCTTTATTGGTTGTTTGGCTGTGGTTTCGATGTTAGGCTGTGAAACATCCACTCAGCCGGCATTAAAAGATCAAACAGTGCTTTGGGGCCTGGTTGCAACAGGCAATACCCCATATTTTGAATTTTGGCAAAACACAAGTACAGATAGCAAAATGCTTGATCCCAATGAATTTGTGTTATACATGGAAGATTTGTCGGATTCTAGTCATACAAAATATTATTTTCAGAACGGCATGGGTAAAGGATTGGTGATAAAAGCCAATACCTTGTATAAAATCGTATGGCACAAATCTCAGTCGAATGAAATTCATTCATTCACCAAAAGAACCACGCCAGCATTCGATCCAAACATGTTTAAGAATATCAATCGAACACATGTAAAAGTGAGTACGGAAGTCAATTTGATTGAAGACGATTTGTACAATATTGCAATTTTCAATCGATACTATAAGTGGGTGAAAAATGGTGGAAACAAATACCTTCTTTTGACATTTTGGCCACAGTCTGAGAATATTATTCCGTTGGAGAATTATGATGGCGGTGCAACATTGTGGCCAAGTAAATACCTTCAGTCAGTTTCTTTCTCTGGGAAATGTGAAAAATATGTAGATGGCAACCCCAGGTTCAGCGAATTAGTTTCGCTCTGTCTTGTCTCTGTGGAAGACGAAGAGAACGTTAGAAAGATATCGGAACAATCAATCGACTACCAATGGCCATCGCTTTTGGGTGAAAAAATCAGGTTTGATTATGAGAATGATGATTTCAAGGCAATGATTCCTTTTGTTAGTCCAGACAACGTCGGTAAATTCTATGATTACATACCCAAAAAAGCATCTCAGTCATTGAAAATACTTGATGTAAATGGCCTTCCCCTCGATACCAATAAATTCACTATTGTCTGGGCCACAATGCCTCCAAATGGAGGTTCTCTTCCATTTTTTGGATCATACAAATGGAATCGCGATCGAAACAGTGAGCCAATTTATTTCGATAGGGATGATTTATACCAAATTTTCAACTGTGAACACGACCCAAGAGAATCATTCACTTTTGAAATTATTCTGGATATAAAGAACAAGTCCAATTCAACCACAAAACAATATATTTTTCGCAACCTACTGTTTGAGGATAAAGACAAAGTCCATGTTTTGCAACTCTATTAAAACTGTCCTCTTCATCGTGTTGTTGAATCTCGGCTTGTATGATCTTCGAGCCCAAGACCTCAGCGATACCGCCTCAATTGATACCGTAAGTATATCTGCTGGGTCTTTGTCATTTACCAAAAGTGCTGTATTTGTTTCAAGGGATTTGATTGAAAAAACCATTCTGCCGCTATCGTTAACGAATATCACCCACCTGTTGGCCTATGTGCCTTTCGTGAGTCGCTCTCAGGAAATGTCGTCAGGCATCAACATCAAAGGGTCGGGACTGTATACTTCGAGGTTTTATTTAGACGGATTGCCGTTGCGACCCATTAATCACAATTATGGATTTTTTAGTGGGTATAATGCGCAAACCATCGATAATGTAAACTTATATGACGGGTATGTGCCGAGCAGTTACAATTCAGGAGGTGGTATCGCCAGTTTTAGCCTACTTAAACCCTTGAGCACCAAAAACACGCTGTCGCTGTTAACCAATCCATACAACGCAGTTTTGTTTTCGAATTTGAAGTTCAACAAAAACCATGGTCTCATGGCTAGCTATTGCAACAGTTATTCGGCCGCATTGATGCAAAAGCAGTATCCCGATCTAATCAACCAGTATGAAGATCTTTTTTTGAGGTCGCAACACAAATTCGCCAAAGACTATGGTGAGTTGAGCCTTTACTTTTACAATTTCAAAGAAAGACAGAATGCAAAAAGTTCAATTGGGTTTCAGAATGCATCGAAAGGGGCGATGGAAAACAGGGACTTGGGCTTTACGATGAAACTGGGTAATAAGCAGAGCCAATGGCGCCACGACATCAGTGGAATCGGTGTACAAGAAAGGATCAACCTGGATTTAGGGTACAGTTCGGTTGTTCAAAATGAGAAGAGCGTTTGGCTACAATATCGCCTTGAAAATCAAGCAGTTCCTGCCATGCCGAAATTCTTAGCAGAGACAGAAATTGTTGATTATCAACTGGATGATTCTGTAATCACATATTGTTTAAAAAATTCACTGTACTCAGTTGCCTTATACGATGATTGGACGTTTGGCAAATTCAACATCAAGATGGATGCGCGATTGAATTATTTGAATGTACGGGGAGCGAATAGGTTCACGCCGATATACAGGGCAGAAGGAACATACAATGCAGAGACTTCCAAGATAATTCTATCGTTAAATCGGTTTGTTCAAAATCGCATTGGATTGGCGAACAACCTATTCCCCATTTATCAGGACTTGAAAATACCGCTACTCACAACAAATAGAGTACCCATCACCTATGATTTCAATCTAAAATATCTGCATGTTTCTAAGAAGTTGAATTATCAGTTTATGCTGAATTACAGTTCCACAGAAAATGCCGTTGATTATCGGTCGGTGTATTCCAACATTTACAACATCAACAGCTTAACCTACGGCAGGAGTCGATATTATGGTGCCGGGTTAGCCGTTACCTACAAAATACGCAGGTTCAGTATCAACAGTAATTTAACCTACTCCAGATCCATGAATTTTTTCGACAGTGTCAATTGGGGAGTGCCTTATCAATCAAATCACAATAGACCCATTATTTTTAATACTTTGTTGAACACGAACATCGGCAAAGTGCCAATTTCATTGCAATTCACAGCGCAATCGGGCAGACCAATCACCAGGCCTGTGGGATTTTTGGGTTATGGGATCATTGATTGGAGTTATCGAAATGAATTTAGAACCAGGGCATTTCATCATTTAGACATCGGCGCAGTAATCCTGAACAAGCAAATAAACAAGGAGTTATCTCACAAGTTGAATTTTCACTTTTACAATGTATACATGAGGCGAAACGTCTATAATGAAATCTACAAAGACAATCAATTCAAAGAACTATCCTTGTTCCCGGTATTGATTTCCTTGGAATACCAAATCAAGTTGACTGGGAAATAACCATGGCCCCCCAAATGCAAACTGTTATAATATAATCGATTATCAATTGAAATGCGCCAATACTGTTTCTTCGAATTTTATAAATATGGGCAATTGAAACCACTTACGATTTTATTTTTAACAATATTGAGTCCATTGATCGCTTTGGCTCAACCTGTTTATCTCCAATACAACTTCGGTGGGTACACAGCATTCAACAAATTGGAATCTGATAAATGGACCACTGCAGAAGTTAACAATTATTACAAACTTAAGCCAGTCACAGGTGCGTTTATATCACTTGGATTGGGGGTGAAAATCGCAGATCGACAAACTTTAATGCTCTCAAGGAAAAGTATCGATTATGGTGTTAGAGGAGAATTCAAGGGCGGGTTTTCTGATAGACTCGGGGGCGGGTTATTTATTCTAGACAGACATCGTGCTGAATGGAATTTGTTATACTCCCATGAACTGATCAAGAAAAAAAATGTAACCCTAACATTAAATCCGGG
>JACCDY010435525.1_pt1 | contig 11470 bp, 7 predicted proteins | sample 7446391 | NCBI WGS metagenome assembly JACCDY01 (sample SAMN15323451, study PRJNA562643) | freshwater metagenome | isolation source: river surface water | place: USA:Blue River Watershed | collected 2017-08-18
GGGACCTGCAACCGGTCATCCGTCAGGCGGTCTATTGGGTCAACCAGCCCAGCCGTGGCAAAATCGACCGCAAAGCCACCTACACCCCGGCGTCCTTCTTCGAAGGCGGCACCATTGGCCCGGCCCGACAAGCGGATTGATGCTCAAGCCCCGCGCGCCGCATTCGCCACGCCGGCGATTTCAATCACCATCGCCTCACACGAAGGGATCAGGGGGATCTGCAGGCCTTGATCGCCGAGAGTCGCGGCCTCCAGCGTCGCCGTAAAACCAGTTCCGAGGCGATCCCTGAAACCCCAGGTCCGGCTGCGGCCATGACCGATGAACAATCGGGCATCCTCGGGAATCAGGATACGGATCCCATGCAAATCGTAAGAGGGATGCAGATTGACCACCACCAGGCAGGCATCCCCGGATTTGAAATCGCGCCGCAGGTAGGCATACAACCAGTGGCCGGACACCCCTTCTCCATCCACACGACCGAAAGCCTCGTTGTATTTGTTGGCGTGGTTCAGGCCATAGAAACAACCCTTGGTGAATGCAGGTGTCTGCATGCTGTGGATCAGGCGCCCATACCAATCGCGCAGGGCTTTCTGTTCATCGCTGAGCCGACCACCATCGCAGGCCCCATCGTGATACCATTTGCAGAACTCAGGCATCGACCAGTAATCGAAGATCGTCGTGCGGCAGTTGCTGCCGGCATACCCTTGATAACCCTCAGCCGGTTCGCCGATTTCCTGCCCGTGATACATCATCAATGGACCCTGACCGAGACCGAATAACAAGGCGCTGACGGGTTTGCCGATCCGCATGCCGTGACCACCCCAGACCCTCGGGTTGGCGATCCGGACCTCATCATGATTCTCCGCATAACGCAGCGAGCGGTGAAAGCGGGCGCCGGTGAAGGTCAGCATGTCGATATCATTCGCCCATTTGCCCGCGTCATAGATCCCCTCGAGGATGTCGTAGACCGGATCATCGTAAACCGCATCGAAACCGGCGCGCAGCAGTTCGTCGAGCACGTGACCCTCGCAGAGTTTTGCGGGATCGTTGTCGTAGGCCTCGGCAAAAAACACCGTGACTGAAGACCGCTCGCGACAACGCCGGATCACCCATTTCCAGAACTCGATCGGGATCAGGTGCGCCATGTCGCAACGGAAGCCATCCACGCCCATCCCCTGCCAATAAGCCAGGATCTCATCCATCGTCCGCCAGGTCCGCGGTACCTGATCCGGCTTCACCGACGGGCCCGGCAAGTGCCCGGTCTGTCTGCCACTTTGGAAGTCATGACCGTAATTGAGCTTCACCGTTTCATACCAGTCGTGCATCGACGGCGTCCAAGTGACCGCATTGTTGCCCGTCACCCGGCCGATGACCGATTCCGGCTCATACACCTCGTATTCCACCAACCCTTCGCCATAGGGCAGACGCAAAGGCGGCCCACCACCGCAGTGGAATTCCTGCAGGTAGAAGAAGTGATTATCCCGCTCGAAGAAAACACTCGTGTCATCACCATTGCCGAACGACAACTCCGGCCGGATGTCGGACTCATAGGAACGCGCGACATGGTTGGGGACAAAATCGATGAACACACCCATGCCGTGCCGATGCACCCGGTCGACCAACTCCTTGAATTCTTCAAGTCGCCGCTCGGGATCCACCGCATAGTCGGGACAAACATCGAAGTAATCCCGGATTGCGTACGGGCTGCCGGCCTCCCCCTTCACGATCAACGCATCATCCGCAGGACGATTCGGATAGGACGTCGCACTCGCCTGCTCGAGCACACCCGTCAGCCACAGGTGGGTGAAACCCATCGCCCGGATCGATTGCAATGCGGCATCGTTGATGTCGACAAATCGACCGCAGCCGTTCTCCTCGATCGTGCCGTGAGGAATCCGGTTTTCATTGGTGTTGCCGAAAGTCCGGACCATCAACTGATAGATCACCGGTCTTACCTCTCCACTTGCTCTGGAGGCCGCATGCATCAAACTGATTCAATCAGGCCAAACCGGGGAATCAAGCCCCGTGGTCATTTTTCCTTTCGGCCTCACGGGTCTCACGGATGATCATCAGCGCGTCATACAGGGCAAATCCCATCAGCCACAACGCCACCGCGGCACATCCCAGCCACCACAGCAGGAACAAGCGGACATCCCGCGCCAACCAGCCGTCAATCACCCATATCCCGAGCACCAACTGCAGAAGCACGACCACAACCGAACCTCCAAGCCAACGCCGACGCTGGTGCCGGTCATGGAGGATGGCTTTCGCAAGCTGCAGATCAGCAGACCAATCAAAAGGTGACTTGCTCATAATTCGGACCTCAAGATCCCCAAAGCGGACCCAGATAGAATAAATACCATTGCCACAGTTTCCAGCCACCCAGCATCCAACTGAGGATACCAAGTGCCAGGAAGGGACCGAAAGGCAACTGGCGACCGAAGCCCACCCGCCCCAGCAAGGCGCCGACGATGGCGAAGAGAGAAGCGGCAAACAAGGTGTAGAAACATCCGGCCCAACCGAAGAAGGCACCGATCATGCCCATCAGGTGCACATCACCGAAGCCCATCGCCTCCCGTGGAATCACCACGGCCGTGGCCGTGCCATCCAAGGACCGCAGATCCTCGATCCGATGCACGGTGCCATCGGGCAATTCCACCTCGGATTCGCGAATCACCAGCGTACCTTCCCCCGCTGCTTTGCCATCCACGCGGATCTCGGAACACTCGACGAGGAGCCGGTCGGTCTTGCGGTTGAACAGGTCCCACCACGGGATTTCCTCGCCATCGATGACGAAATGCAACGGTTCTTCATCGGCCACCGGTTCACGCAGGTGCCACGCAGTGGCGGCATCAAACCGCATCTGGCGCTTGCCGAATGCCAGCTTGCCGAGATTGACCACCAGCCACAAACCAAAGAATCCGACCACAAATCCCAAACCACTCTGGATCAGCCCGTCCCAACGGGTCGCTTGCTGCTGGGTGAACGGATCTGCCCCGAGCATGGGCAATGAGGGAACCACCACACAGGCAATCACCCCCGCCGCCGTGCCGATCCAGGTCAGCGAGGTGGGAATGATCATGTGTTCGGCATCAATGAACGTGATCGCCACCAGCAGAGAGACCAGCAACCAGAGGAATGGAGCTGCCTGCGGGGGAAACAACCACCACATCAGGACGAAAAGCAGTGCCGTCAGCAATTCCACCCCGAAATAACGGAAGGCAATCGGCGTCCGGCAGGATGCGCAGCGGCCACGCAGCCACAACCAGCTGATCATCGGCAGGTTGTGCCACATCGCGATCGGCTTCTTGCAGCACGGACAGAACGACCGTTTCGGGTTGTTCACCGACATCCCGAGGGGCAGCCGGTAGATCACCACGTTGAGAAACGACCCGATGCAGCCACCGAGCAGGAATACGGGGATCAGCCAGAGCCAGTGGTCGAGTGGTGGATAAATCAAGCCCCTCCATTCAATCCGCCCCGCGCAGACTGCCAAGAACAAAGGAGCAGATCCGCAGCCCCTCTGAAAAACCACCACCAGCCAACCCCACACTTGAAACTTTGCACATGAAACTTGAAACTCCGCCCATGTCCGCCACCGACCCACTCCGGTCCGCCGTCCGCGATGTCGCCGATTTCCCCAAACCGGGCATCCTGTTCAAGGACATCACGCCGATCCTTGCGGATGCCGCCCTGTTCCGCGAAGCCATCAGCCGTCTCAGCGGGGTTGCCGGAGAACAGAAGATCGACAAGGTGGTCGGGATTGATGCCCGAGGTTTCATTTTCGCGGCCGCAGTCGCCGATCGCATTGGCGCCGGCTTTGTCCCGGTGCGCAAGAAAGGCAAGTTGCCATGGAAGACCCGCCAGACCGCCTACGCTCTGGAATACGGCGAATCCGTAGTCGAACTGCACGAGGATGCCGTCAATCCAGGCGAAAAAATCCTACTGGTCGACGACCTGCTCGCCACCGGCGGCACCGCAGCTGCCGCCGTCAAACTTCTTGATGAACTCGGAGCCGATCTCATCGGCATCGCATTCCTGATCGAACTCACCTTCCTCAAGGGCAGAGAGCGATTGGGAAATCATCAGGTGCATTCAATTCTCAGCTACTAACGGTAGGGACGAGCGGCCCGCTCGTCCGACCCAAATCTCCAATCCCACTTCCATGTCCTGGTCCTCCTACAATCAACGTTGCCTCCGCTATTCAGAACTCGGTTTCACACTCGATTTGTCCCTGATGGACATCGAAGACGCCTTTTACGATTCCATGGCCAGCCGGATCGCGAAGGCATTCACCGACATCGAGGCGCTCGAAGGTGGTGCCATCGCCAACCCGGATGAAGGACGCATGGTCGGCCACTACTGGTTGCGCAACCCCTCGCTGGCCCCCACCCCGGAGTTGCAGCAAGCCATCAGCGGCCCGCTCGAGGATCTCAAGCAATTCGCCAAGCAAGTGCAGGCCGGCGAAATCACGGCCCCAGGCGGCAAACCCTTCAAACAAATCCTCCTCATCGGCATCGGCGGCTCCGCCCTCGGTCCACAATTGGTGGCCGATGCCATCGGCAAGGACGCCCGCCTGCCAATCCTGTTCTTCGACAACACCGACCCGCAAGGCATGGATCAGGTGATCCATCAGGCTTCCTGCATCGGATTGGCAAAAACCCTCTCGCTGGTGATTTCGAAATCCGGCGGCACCCCGGAAACCCGCAACGGCATGCTGGAAGCAAAGGCTGCCTATGAAAAGGCCGGCCTCGCCTTCGGCCCGCATGCAGTAGCGGTCACCGGCACCGGATCCAAACTCGACCAGTTTGCCGAAGAACACCAGTTCATCAAACGCTTCCCGATGGAAGACTGGGTCGGCGGCCGCACCTCGGTGCTCTCGACGGTTGGTCTGGTCCCCGCCGCCCTGCAGGGCATCGATATCGATCCTCTGCTCGCCGGTGCTGCAGCGATGGATGCACACACCCGCAAGCCATCGCTGGCGGAGAATGCCGCCATGCAAATGGCACTCGCCTGGTTCCACGGATCCAATGGCAAAGGCGAGAAGGACATGGTCGTCCTACCCTACAAGGATTCTCTGGTCCTATTCTCGAAATACCTGCAGCAGTTGATCATGGAATCCCTCGGCAAGGAACTCGACCTCGACGGCAACACTGTGAACCAGGGACTGGCGGTCTATGGCAACAAGGGCTCGACGGACCAACACGCCTACATCCAGCAACTGCGCGACGGAGTGAACAACTTCTTCGCCTGCTTCATCGAGGTGCGTAAAGGCCGCAACGGCCACAGCATCGAGGTGGAACCCGGCATCAACAGCGCCGACTACCTGCAAGGGTTCCTGCGCGGGACCCGCAAGGCCCTCCACGCCGCCGGCCGCAAGTCGATCACGATATCGATCGCCGAAGTCACTCCGTTCACACTCGGCATGCTGATCGCCCTGTTCGAGCGCGCGGTGTCGTTCTACGCCTCATTGGTGAACATCAATGCCTACCACCAACCGGGTGTTGAAGCCGGCAAGAAAGCTGCGGGTGTGTTCCTCAAGCTGCTCAACGAAGTGCGCGGCCACCTGACCGCCGAATCCAAGACCGCCGAGCAGATCGCCACCGAAATCCACGCCGATCCCGAGGACGTCTACCACTGCCTCACCCACATCGCCGCCAACGGCGAAGCGGAGTGCTCGCCTGGCGGCTCACCGGCTGAAGACCAATTCTCACTCTGACACCCCCATCCCCACCTGCCGATCCATGCGCCTTCCATCGATCCTCTCGTGCCTGCTGATCCTCCTTTCCGCGATCACCTGGGCCGACGATCTGGAAAACCGCTTCCGCACACCCGACCCATCCACCCGACCAGGATGCTACTGGTATTGGATCAACGACAACATCAGCAAGGAAGGCATCACCAAGGATCTGGAAGCCATGGCACGGGTCGGCATCGGCCGCGCCTACATCGGTCACATCTATAATCACGACAAACCCGGTGACACGCCGGTCGGCAACGTGAAGTTCATGTCCGATGCCTGGTGGGACGCCCTGCAATGGGCAGTGAAAGAAGCCGGCCGCTGCGGAGTCGATATCGGATTCTTCAATTCACCCGGTTGGTCGCAGTCCGGCGGACCATGGATCCAGCCGTCGCAGTCGATGCGCTACCTCGCCGCCAGCGAAACACCGGTCAGCGGCGGCAAACGCGTCGAAGTCCAACTGCCGGTCCCAGCCATCCACACCTATCCGGAAAAAGGCGGATCCAAACCGATCCGCATGGGCCCCGACTTCACCGAGAAGGATTTCCAGCAGGTCAGCGTGATCGCCTTCCCCAAACCGATCGGCGGCGATCTCGATCCGAAGCTATTCACCATCACTTCGGAACAAGTGGCCGACCCCGGCATCCTCTTCGACAACAACCCGCAGTCGGCTGTCGAGATCACGGACAAGAGCAGCGTCATCACGGTGACGTTCAAGGCGCCCGCATCGATCCAAAGCCTTCAACTCGATCTCACCGACAGCCGTTTTCTTCTGGAAGGCACGATCGAATCCTCCGACGACGGCGCCACTTTCAAGCCACTCATCAAGCACAGCGAGCAACGTGGCCATCAGGGACCGCGCCGTGCGGATCCCTTGTTGATCGCCCTGCCGCCAACGACCACCGGCCATCTTCGGATCACGTTGTCCGCCAAGAGCGGCAAGCCCCTCATTTCCGAACTCCGCATCGGCAATCGCGCAGTGCTCAACCATTACGTCCGCAAGCAACTCGGCGAAACCAGTCCGGCAACCACACCGAAGTGGGAAACCTATACTTGGGAGAAACAAGCGACCCCGGCCAGCGGAACGATTGATCCAAGCAAGGTGATCGATCTGACCGGTAAAGTGGATGCCCAAGGGGTCTTGCGCTGGGAGGCGCCTGCCGGCGAATGGGTGATCCTGCGCAGCGGCATGCTGCCGATCGGCACCGGCTGCCATCCGACAAGTCCCGAGTCACAGGGACTCGAGGTGGACAAGATGAGCAAAGAGCACATTCGCAGCCTGTTCGATGGCATGGTCGGCGAGTTCCTGCGCCGCACCGCGGCCGAGGACCGCAAGGCACTCAAATACGTCATCGCCGACAGTTACGAAACCGGACCGCAGAACTGGACCGATGGCTTCATCGAGCGATTCACCAAACGCTATGGCTACTCGCCGGCTCCGTATCTTCCATGCATCCACGGTCATGTCGTCGGCAGCACGAAGCGCTCGAACCGCTTCCTCTGGGACTGGCGGCGACTGATAGCGGAGTCGATCGCCGAAGACTATGTCGGCGGACTGCGCGAGTTGTGTCATGAAAACGGGCTCACGCTCTGGCTCGAAAACTACGGCCACTGGGGATTTCCGTCGGAATTCCTCTACTACGGCGGCATGACCGATCAAGTCGGCGGCGAGTTCTGGGAAAGCGCGACCATTTACGGCAACACCGAGTGCCGCAGCGCCGCCAGCGCCGCCCACACCTACGGCCATACCGACGTCTATGCCGAAGCATTCACCTCCAACCGCAATTTCAAACAATCACCCGCCGAGCTGAAGTCGATCACCGACTGGGTCTTCGCCAGCGGCATCAACCACCTGATCCTGCACGTCAACATCCACCAACCCGACGAACGGAAACCGGGGATCATCCAGTGGTTCGGCACCGCCTTCAACCGCCACAACACCTGGTTCAACCAATCCAAACCCTTCATCGACTACATCCGTCGTTGCGGCGTCCTGCTCAAGGCCGGGCGACCGGTCAGTGACATCGCCTACTACATCGGTCAAAGCGCACCGGTGATGACCGGGCCTTTCGATCCGGCGCTGCCGAACGGCTATGATTTCGATCACATCAATGCAGACGTACTCATCCACCGGGCCAAGGTCGTCGACGGACGCCTCTGCATCGACAATGGCCCGAGTTACTCGCTGCTCGTGTTGCCGAACCAAACGACCATGACCCCCGAGGTGGCGCAGGCCGTGAAGCGACTCGTCAGCGAAGGCGCGACCATCCTCGGACCGAAACCGCTGATCAGCCCCTCACTCGCCGGCTACCCCGATGCAGACAAACAGGTCGTATCGCTCACCGATGCCCTGTGGACGAAATCCGGCGACGATGACGAAGCTCCGGTCAGCTTCGGCAAAGGCAGGGTGTTTTCCGACACCTCGATCGAATCGGTGATGTCACGAATCGGACTGCAACCCGACGTCACCGTGAGCGGCAGTGGCCAACTGCTGTGTGCCGCCGCCGGCGCCGGCAAGATCGGTCGCAACGAACGCGGCGGTATCGTCTTCAAACACCGCAGCACGCCGGACCGCGAAATCTACTTCCTCGCCAACACCAGCACGAATGCGGCCGACTTCATGGCCTCATTCCGCATCAGCGGCCGCCAGCCACGGTTCTGGAATGCCCTCAACGGCCAGACCCGCGATGCCGTCGCCTTCACCCAGAAGGACGGCCGCACCGAAATTCCCATTCACCTTGAACCCAGTGAAAGCGTCTTCGTGGTCTTCGATGCCGCGATTGCTGCGGATGCCGGCGGCGGTGCTCTGACCAACTACCGGGAACTGAAAATCACCCAATCGATCCAAGGCCCATGGAAAGTCAGCTTCGACGGCGTGAAAGCCCCGCAGCCCAGCACCTTCGAGTCGCTCAGCGACTGGACCCGCCATGAAGATGAACGGATCAAACACTTCTCCGGAACCGCCACCTACGAAACCACTTTCGAATGCTCCGAGGAAACGCTGCAACAAGCGACGCGCCTGGACCTCGGTCAGGTCGGCATCCTTGCAGCCGTAACCATCAACGGCGTGGATGTCGGCACCCTGTGGACCACCCCTTGGTCGGTCGATGTGACCAAGCAGTTGAAAGCCGGCACCAACACCCTGCAGATCCGGGTGACCAGCACTTGGAACAACCGGCTCGTCGGGGATGCCCAATTGCCTGCCGACCAGCGCGAAACCTACGTTTCGCAGGAATACCGGGGTCTGCCGAAAACCCCACTGCTGCCCAGCGGCCTGATCGGCCCGGTCACTCTGAAGCAGCCGAAGTAAGAGAGGGAGGCGGTAAGCGGTAGGCGGTAGGCGGCAAGCGGGAGGAGGCAAGCGGGAGGCGGCAAGCGGGAGGCGGAACGCCCACCTCAAGGTCTGTCCCTTTATCCTAAGGTCTGTCCCTTTATCCTAAAGATCTAGTAAGGTAGCGCGCCCTCGCCGAGGGCGCAGGGAGTGGCTCCGAAACGCCACAACATGCCGTCTCGGCGAGACGGCGCTACCTCTAAACAAAAAACCACCGACCGGAGTGACCGATCGGTGGTTGGAGTTGGCTTGTTTCGCTGATCAAGCGCTGGCCTTGGCCTCAAGGGCCTGCTTGGCCGCTGCGATGATCGCCGAGAAAGCGGCCGGATCCTGCACGGCGATGTCGGCGAGGATCTTGCGGTCGGCTTCGATACCAGCAGCCTTGATACCCTCGATGAATCGGGAGTAGGTCAGGCCTTCGGCACGGGCGGCGGCGTTGATCCGCTGCGTCCAGAGACGGCGGAACTGGCCTTTGCGGCGCTTGCGGTCGCGGTATTCGTAGGTCTGGGCCTTGCGAACAGCGTCCTTGGCGTAACGGAACAGTTTCGAGCGGAATCCGCGGAAACCTTTGGCACGAAGCAGAACGCGCTTGCGACGCGAGCGGCTGGCCGGGGAGTTGGTAGCACGTGGCATGTTTTCTTCTTAGTTGGAACAAGTCGTTTTTATCTTACATTCCACAGTCTCACCTGTTCGTGTCTTCCCGGGGGAAGCAGGCTGTGTGAAGGCCGTCCGATTCGCGGACGGGGGCGTGGTCATTGCCGCGCTCAATTTCAATGGAAGGGCAGGCTCTCTTTGACGCGCTTGACGTCGGCATCCGCAACCAAGGTCGCTTGGCCCAGCCTGCGCTTGCGCTTGCTGTTCTTGCATTGAAGCAAGTGGCGTGCTCCCTGACTACGACGGAGGATCTTGCCCGTACCAGTGATCTTGAAACGCTTGGCAACGGCTTTCCGTGTCTTTGCTTTTCCAGAGACTCTAGGCATGGGACGGGCAAACTAGGCCCCCGGAGCCCCTTGGCAAGGCAAAAATGGCAGCAATTTGAAGGAAATAGGCGGATTCCGAGGGAATGATTGCTGAAATCGGAATCGCTAAAACCCCGAAATGGCAGCCAAGGATCGCCAGTCGGCATCTTTGATGAAAAATCGCCATCTCACACACGGATTTCAGCATTTCAGATTTTCAGCGTTTCCGCTTTTCCAGTGGCGAAGCCCCTGTATGTATCCCGCCGCCGATGGCATCGTCCTTCTCTTTCGACTCCCTGAACCAGGCCCAGCGACAGGCCGTGGCCGCCCTCGATGGCCCGGTCATGATCCTGGCCGGCGCCGGCACCGGCAAGACCCGGACAGTCACCTGCCGGATCGCCCACATGCTCGAAAAGCGGATTCCGGCCGAAAACATCCTCGCCGTGACCTTCACCAACAAGGCGGCGGCCGAAATGCGGGAACGGATCGGCGGCATGGTGTCGAAAAAAGCCGCTGAGGCGATGACCGTGTGCACCTTCCACTCGCTGTGCGTCCGCATCCTGCGCGGCGGCATCGACAAGCTGGGGTATAAGAAGAACTTCGCCATCTGCTCGGGATCCGACCAATCGGGGCTGATGAAGCGGCTGCTGGTCCGGATGGGCGGCAAAGAGGAGAAAATCAAGCCGGAGACCGTGCTGGGGGCGATTTCCAAGGCGAAGAACCGGGGTGCCGACCCTGCAGAGCTTGAGGACGACTTCTTCGCCAGCCTGGCCGTCGCCTACCACAACGAGCTGCGGGCCCAGAATGCGGTGGATTTCGACGACCTGCTGCTGCTCGGTGAACAAGTGCTGCGCGAGCATGCCGACGTCCGCGACCACTTCCGCGAAAAATTCCAACGGGTCACGGTCGACGAGTTCCAGGACACCAACGCGCTGCAGATGAAGCTGCTCCAGCAGCTGGTCGGACCACCCCACCACGTCTGCGTCGTCGGCGACGACGACCAGTCGATCTACGGCTGGCGCGGCGCGGAAACCGCCAACATCCTGGAATTCGAACGCTTCTTCCCCAATCCGAAGTTCGTCCGCCTCGAGGAGAACTACCGATCGACCCAAGCGGTCCTGCACACCGCCAACAGCCTGATCCGCCACAACCGCTTCCGCCGCGAGAAGATCCTGCGACCGACCCGCAAGGACGGCGAAAAGGTCCGCTTGGTCGCCATGCCCGGCGACGACGAGGAGGCGGAATTCATCGCCGAGGAGATCATGGCCGGCAAATCCGCCGTCGGCCGCACCTGGGAGGACTTCGCCGTGCTGTTCCGCACCAACGGCCAGAGCCGCAAGCTCGAGCTCGCCCTGCGTGAACGCAAGATCCCCTACCGGATGGTCGGCGCCCAAAGCTTTTACGACCGCCGGGAAGTCCGCGATGTGCTGGCTTACGCCC
>JACCDY010271602.1_pt1 | contig 11462 bp, 19 predicted proteins | sample 7446391 | NCBI WGS metagenome assembly JACCDY01 (sample SAMN15323451, study PRJNA562643) | freshwater metagenome | isolation source: river surface water | place: USA:Blue River Watershed | collected 2017-08-18
ACGGGCGGCTACTGGGATGGTACCATCCACTGGGTCATTCGCAAGAAGGACCTGAACAATGCTGTCAATTCCACCAAGTAAGGAAAAATTGATTCCAGCACAACCACTTTTTATGTGGCAGAAGGAATGCAACGACAGATTCTTGATGGAGTCCCGTATTTCGTTGACACTCTGCACCGAGTCTACCTCTGGGACGCAGAGGGACCATCCTTCTGTGTTGGCTCCTACGACCCCGCCACAAAGCAGCTCAAGTTCCATGACAACCTTCTCACCTCACTTGAGCCACGGCTTCAAGAATGGCGAGCAACCCAGCAGCCCCGCGCTCGCAAACCAGGAGCGGCCAAGACCAAACGCCGAGGAGATTCTGGCGGGACCGGAGCCGAAGACGAGAACTCTGGTTCTGACGAGTGAAGAGGTGTATCAGTGGAGGCAGGTGCTTGGACGGTGGCGAGTAAATGTCCAGCATGCGATCAAGTAAAGCAATACATTTTTTTATGCTGTAGAGTAGAATGTTAGGGCAGTGGGATTTTCAGAATGGTAACCCCGCAATTGAGATTAACCTTCGCAGAGTAAGAGCTGTTACACCTGCAAATCCTCGCCCAAGAGAAAATACAATCAAAATTACTGGACCAAGAATGTGGGGGCTTGATTTTCAGAGACCCCCGCTAATCCGTAATTTGTCTAGACCCATGGATAGTCAAAATATGCAGCATATTAAACATTTTGAGCTGCGTAATTTAAATATTAAGAAATTTCCTCCTATGCCCCCCAATTTAGCAACATTTCAAATAGAAAATACTGGTGATTTAGCAGAACAATTACCCAATTTACCAGATTCTGTAGACTATATCTATGGGAATCGGACAAGAGTCAGAACGATACCTGATTTACCAGCGTCATTGAATATCCTAACTTTTAAAAAAGGTAGATTACAGTCGCTTCCTGCTCTACCTGAGGGCACTCGTATTGTAAACGTAGAACAGAATGAAATTGAGCAATTACAAGGTCAATTGCCGACAACCCTCATGAGATTTCACATGAAGCGAAATAGACTAGTTCTATTTCCAGCAACAGCACAATGCCCAGCTCTAGAATCGTTAGGAGTATCAGACAATTCGCTGGTAGGGATTGGAGCATTTTCACCCGCTTTAACAAAAATAGGATTGAAGGGAAATCACTTACAACGACTACCTGATCTGCCACCTAATCTAGAGGTTCTCAATGTTCACAATAACAGACTTACGTCTCTTCCAGCACTTCCTCCAACACTAGAGATTCTTGTGGCACATCACAATCAACTTCGTCGGATTCCTGATTTACCACCAGGGTTGCGAGTCCTTGACCTTTCTGACAATCCCTTGGATGAACCATGGGCTGCAATTTTGCGTGATGTCCAAGGAATGGGTCCTGTAAACATAAATAACAATAATCTTCCCAATCCTCCAGGAGATGTCTTCAATGCGGCACCTGTTGGTGCACGTTTTCCTGCGCCACTTGGCACCCTCACTCGTGAGCAAATTGATGCGGCACGTCCACGTATTGCGGAGTTGAATGCGCGTATGCCTTTGGCACGTGATCTTGGGGCTTTACGTCTAGCCGTTGGACATCAAACAGGTGCTCCTGCGGGACCTGTTGGAGATGTAATCGGAATTCCTGATGCTGCAGGAGGTCCTCTCAGTGTGATTGGGTCCTTCTTGTCAGGGCAACCTGGTTCTCTGGCACAACAAGCTGCTACACTGCCTAGAACCCGTCGTGGAGGTGGTCGTCGTAAGGCTGAACGTCAGTCTCGCAGACGCGCTCATTGACACTGATTGAGACTTAGGCGGCCCATACGCGCCGCCAGTCGCTCAGATTCACTCTTGAATTTGTATTGCTTTCGCGGAGGAGCCTCTGCGTTAAAGGTACTCACAAAGGCATATTGCGTTTGATCATTCAATCGCTGTGTGACTTGATACGAATCCACAGCGATTTGCGGGGTGGAGCAACAACTAGGACAAATGCGGGTTGCTTCGGTCATTCTGTTAGATCTAATTTTTTTGAACGGAGGTACTTACGCCAAGGTATTGGAAAAATAGGCTCGCTCCAGTGCGATAGGCCGCTTGTTCCGTTTGAGAGAAGAACTGGTAGTAGTTACATCCAGTTGCGCCGCTCCCTCGGAGAGTACTGACATTGCTATTGTACAATTCCACACGACGATAGGTTTCCCATGCTCCTGTATAGTCTTGGAGTTGGACAAAGGACAGCGATTTTAGATTTGCTACATTGGAAAAACATTGGCAAAGCGGTCCGTTCCCACATGTTTGCATTTCTAGTCTAGAGCGCTGAGATTTTGCTGAAAATTTCCTGACAAATTAGTAGAATGGCTGCAGTTGCTCAAGGACTTCCTGTCGCTGAGCGTGTGATTCTTAACGCGGATACACTGGGACCTATCAGAAACATTGATACTCTTGACACAGATGCGCCGTACAATACAACTGTCAGAAAGTTGACCATTAAGAGAAACAATTTGACCGAATGCCCTCCTCTACCGCAACAGGCTACAACAGTATACATTCGTGAAAATCAAATTACCCGACTTGCACCAATGCCTCCAACACTAGTCACATTGGACGTAGAACAAAATCAAATTGCCGAATTTCCTGATCTTCCTGGAACAATTGTCGCATGTAAAATCCAAAGAAATCAATTAACTCAGGTCCCCTCATTAGCACATTTACAGAATCTTACAAGTCTTGGTCTGTCTAGAAATCAAATTGCCACGATTGGAGCCTTTCCACCCAACGTAGTCAATATTGGTCTAAATTTTAATCCTATTCAGCGGATCCCTCCTCTGCCCGCAAGTACACATGTTCTAAGTATTCATGATTCTGGTCTTAGAGAAGCACCTGTATTAAATGAGGGATTGGGGGTTTTTACAGCAAGAAACTCTCAGTTGACTGAGATTCCGTTGATTCCAGATTCCTTATATATACTTGATGTTACAGGATGTCCTCTTGGAAATGAATATCTACAAATACTCCAACAAGTCAACCAACAATTTCCGCCAAATCAGGGAAATCCTCAACCTGGTAATCCAGCAGTAGGATTTCTACCGGTACCACCAGGAGTTGTGAATGGAAATATTCGTGGCCTTCTTGCAATGCATCTGTTAAGAGAACTTCTAAATCAATTAATATATAAGCGCAGATATAATAATTTAACTACATTCCGCACAACGTTGGGAAATCTGAAACCTAGAAATAATCGTACGACAGGATATTGGTATGAAGGTGCTCTGAATCCAGCTGAGGCAAATGAGGAACTGACTGGGAATGCTGGAAATGTGGCAGCTTCTATGCTATCAGGATTTCCAGGACCTCAAAAGATACAAGCACTACGATTGCGTGAATTAATAACACGTCCTCCTGGTGGCGCAGGTGTAGGTGGAAGACGCACACGTCGTAAGGGACGCAAAGCTTCTCATAGAAAAACCCGCAAGTAATCACGACCTTGTCATGAAAAAATTGTACTCCATGCCGTCGTAGAATTTTTCATGACCTTGTCATGAAAAAATTGACGTTTGATCTGATCCAGTTAAATGTATCAGACCAAGATGCTTCCGCCAGTCTTTGCCATCTATCGTGCGGATTCCGAGTCGTTCCAGCTGCTCCAGCCCGAGATTTCGGATGATGGCAAGGTGGTGAAGCTGCGTCCTTGGGCGCGGCCTACCTACCGCACCATTTCGGATGAGGAGCGCAAAAACGATACTATCCAGCTTTGGCTCAAGGGCCAGGAGTGGTATGTAGTGCCAACGTATAGCACGGACACCAAGACGCCCACCGAGTACCATCGTGTAACCATCCACGACCAGAGTTACACCTTCTGGACTCTGCGTCACGTTCTGCTCTGGTCCAACTACATCACCCATGCGCGCCGACACACGACTGGTCTCGCAGATTGGATGAATGCTCCTCGGATTCCTATTCTGGAGTTCAGTAGCAAACTCATCTATCCCCGTACTGAACTTCCCATTTACCCGCGATGGGTTGAGGCTAAACCCCACGCGGTAGAACGTGAGTCTCTAGCAGGACGCGCAATGTACAAGGACTTTACAATGGGAAATGACAAGCCAACACTCTATGACCTGCCAGACGAAAGCGAGACGGATCACATTCACATCCATCCCTCTGAACTCCGTATTCGGACGCCTCGTGAAGATGACGAAACGTTCTGGCACACGGAGGAGGAACTGACCTCATGCTCTATGGCATGTCTCGCACCCAAGGCCAAGAAGCGATCATGGTCTGATGTGAGTGACCTGATTGAGGAAGAGTCCACGAAACCTTGTGACGACCCCTCTCTCTGTGTGCGTAGTTGCGCCCTCGCAAGTGTTACACTGTTTGTTGGTGGTCTCCTTTGGACAGTTGGCGCAACTATCGCAGCGATCTTCTAATACGGTAGGTGCCAATCCCCAAACCGTTTCATATCCGACTTTTTAGATTCACCAACACGATAGTTATAATGAAGACAGAATGCTTTCTCTTTTAATTCAGGTGTAGTATGTGTTAGAGTCAGTCGTGCACCATTGGGATACTCATCACGAGGAAGAATGGTGACCAGTGTGCCGCACTCTTTGACAGACCCATTCACCCAGACCTGATCTTCTGGTTTTTCAGACCATTTCAGCATGTCTGTAATCCGAAAACATCCCTTGTCAGCACCATGATTCCATGCAAGAATTCCTGTACAAAAGTTTGGACAGGTTCCACTGCATTCATGATTCTGTTCGTCACATTGGGCTAGAACATCAGACCCTGTTAGACGTTGGCACAGATCCCCCACAATATCTTTATAGACAGCAATGTCACCGTCCAAGTAAATACACCGTTGAATGTTAGGATCTTGACTGAACTTGTGAAGCAGCGACAGTTTCAGCCGATTGAGTACATTAAATTGTCTGCTGCCAAAGGGAACGATTAGAGGTCCAAAGTCAGCGAGTGCTTCATCCCAAAGGCAGCAAGAAATTCCCTCACGCTGGAGGAATTGAAAGGATGGTTTGTCAGCACAAACAATACAGAGCGGTGCGCTACACCCAGCACGTTTCCACTGAAGTGCGAGATTCCATGTCATGTACTTGTAGCCATTGCTAGTGAGTGTCCACGCAAGTGTACCTTCTTTGATGTATTTTTCGTATTTCATTCTATTAAAGGTTTTTTCATAGTCTTTAATAGATGGCCGACGCTACTCCTTTCATGGCACTTCCTATTGTGGGGTGTGTAGTTCTCTGTGCTTGTCTAGCCAATGTCTATTATTGGCGTCGCAATGATGAGGAGCATCAAGCACTTGTTCATCGGCTTAATCGTGTGGAACGTGATCATGTAGTTATTCAAATGTCACCTATGCAAGCACCGATACCAACAGCACCTTTACTGCCTCCTCAAGAGGGACCGACAGTTGGAATGTATACGATTATGGAAGAACCAACTGGACCCGACGTTTATGCTGGAAAAAATTGAAGTTTCTGTTTCTGAATTTATGAAGCACCCTAAACGTCAACAATGTGCAAGTTCTGCGACCCTGTCTTTGGCAAGACTGTTCGCAAGCACGCGGAGAATGAGTGTCCTCTCAAGCAAGCATCCTATTGCTGCTTGTGTGGAGTTCACGGGCATTTCGTAGACACATGCCCGAATAAGCCGAAAGTGGTTGTGTCCCAGACCTTCAAGGCAGAGCCATCGGTACCTGCGACAAAGAGGACTCGCCACTATTGGCTGGGCGACAACGTAGACGCGTTTCTAGAGTACCTCAAGCTGCATCGTCAGGACTCGGCTGCGTCAAAGGACGGCAACCGTGAACTTGTGCGTGAGCATTTGGCCAAGCGAGGATACACGCTCAGGATTTCTGCCAAGCCCAAGTAGAATGGGTCTCGCCAAATATCGTAAAACAAGAAATCGTCGTCGTGCGCGGTCCAGAAGAGCCAAACGCACTGCGAGACGGCATCGTAGACAGCGTGGGGGGAATTTTTCGTATGAGATTCCGCCGAGTGCTGTGGTAGAGTATCGTGATTTAGAGGAAGATGGAACAGCACCCCCTGTTTTGCTCATTAAGAAGGATTATGATCGTCGTATGGAGGATCAACTCCAGGAGCGTGCTTGAAAAAATGGATATAGCCTTCTTGAGTAATAACGCTATCAATGACTGCTGATGATATCCTTATTACGATTGTGGTTTGTCTATCCTGCTTTCTGGTGACACTTTTAGTACTAATTGGACTCTGGTACGTATGGAGGCAGATGATCCGACTCCGAACTGTTGTCCATGCAATTCAAGAGGCTAATGAACGGGCTCCTGTTGATACTCGTGTCTTTGTATCTGTCTAAAGATTTCCTATGATTTTTAGACAGAGAGATGCCGAATCTAAAAGGTGGTAAGAAGTACAAGTCTTCTAAGCATACAGACTCCAAACCTGAGTTTCATGAGATTGATGCAAAAGAGGGTCAGATGGTGGGTCGTATTTTGAAGCATCTGGGAGATCGTAATACGCTGATTTACTGTAATGATGGCAAGGAACGGATTTGTCATATTCGTGGTGCCATGAGCAAGAAGAAGTGTAAGCTGGAGACTGGTGATGTTGTACTTCTAAGTACACGTGCTGACTTGTCTGCTGGAAAATCTGGCAAGGAACATGGAGATATTCTGGCCAAGTATGATCGTGAAACGTACAGTCAACTCAAGAAGCTTCCTGGAATCAATCCGATGCTGTTTCAGCAGTTGGAGCAAGCCGAGTACAAACAGCGTGCAGAGGGTACTCTAGATGATGACTATTTTGAGGCAGAGGACGAGTCCTCCGAGGAGAACTCTGAAGATGATGAGGAGACCAAAGTCGCAAAGCGTGAAGCGCGTGATCGTAAGCGTAATGAGGAGCGGAAAGCAAAAGAAACCGTCAGAGCAGGAGACGATGATGACGTCAACATTGATGACATTTAGCCCAGCAGGAAGCCCCATGACACTGTTTGGACAAGCGGGGCCGACTACCCCGCAACTTCTCTTGGACTCTCAACAAGGACCTTTGCTGTCACAATACTTTCAGACTCAGCCTCTTGCCGAGCCGATTTCTGAGCCGAATCTACCCTCTGTTGCGACTGTAACACGCAATTTGCTTCAAAAACATTGTGCTGAACTGAAAGATACCCAAGAGCCGATTCCGAGGGTACAACAGATCAATACCTTACGAAAGTCATTTCGCGATTTTTACACCAAAGAGCAAGCGCATTTGTTTTCCTTCTTGGAGATACCCGTTCAAGGCAACGAGCTCTTGAGCACAGCACAGCAGATTGTGAAGCGATTTGGCCGCGCTGACTATAATGGAAATCGTGCAAAAATCCGCGATCTGTGTTTGGATCTTTCTTGTAATGAGGCGGTGGATTCTGTCCAAGAGATGTCCAAGGATGTATCTTTGCGGTTGTGGGTAGATCAAACAAAATCGTTGTTTGAGACATGGCGACTTGCTCTAAGCCAACTCTTGGCAGCCGAGACGAAGATGGAACAGACACTCAAGACCTTTCATGAAATGCACAAGCGTGTGGGGACACTACTTCAGTTGCCACCGAATTCAGCTTATGATGCAATGGTGACGAGCACAGAGGCGTATTTGAAGCAGATATTTGAGGAGGCTAAATTGGAGGATACGTATAAGGAGTATATTTTAGCCCTGAAGAAACTCATTGTACTGTCAGATGTGATGCACGTATTTAAGATGGCAGCCAATACTACGAATGAGCCAGTTTGCTCAGTATGTATGAACGAACCTGTTGGTCTAGCTCTTATTCCTTGTGGCCACACGTTTTGTCAAACTTGTGGACAAAAACAGATGATTTCCTGTTATGTTTGCCGAACACCGACAAAGGATCGTCAGAAGATTTTCTTCTCTTAGGGGATCTGCGGCAGAGTCTTGTTTGGCCAGTTATGTTTCAGAAAGATAAGGACTTTGAAGATTTGATTGTAGCGAGCGATAGCTGTACGATGGTATTGTGGCTCAACTTTGCGATTGATAGGCGAGTTTGAACTTTCTAGTTCTTTCATTGTAGACTGTGTATTAGCAATCCACAAATCTACCATGTCCATGGTTTCCATAGAATTTGCAAAGTCTTGGAGGACCGTTTGATTGAATTTAGAGACAGGTGTACCTGTCATAATTTGCTCTAGAGATTCAATCGGTTTCGGTTTGGGGACCGGTCGTGGGTTGAGTCTAGAGGACTGCTTTGGAACACTGATGCGTAGAGAATTCATGGCTGCTCACTTCTTCTAAGAAATCGGAAATCAATATTTTTGATCTGAAAGTGGCTGCTTGACTTGAACAGACCAGTCACCAGGTTTGAGGAGTTGCTGTTCCATGGCGTCAGTTTGCTCCTCGTTGAGTTCATAGGCTTGGCAGATGGTTCGGACCAGACGCATCCCGTAGGAATACCAGAGGCCATTGAGGAATCGTAGGGTTTCGGCTTCAGAGGCTAGATTCATCGTTGCTCTTCTAGATCTAGAGTTCCGTGCGTCAATTTTTAAGAGCCTAAACCAAAATCACTCTAGAAGAAGTAGGAATGTCAGCCCCCGTAGATCCCCAGAATCTCGCGACGGTTGTAGGCGAATGGCGTCGCATTCATGATGAGATTTCGCAGCACCGTCAGCAGGTGAGCGAGAAGACGAAGCGTGCCAAGGTACTAGAGGGGATTATTATGAATATCATGAAGCAGCAGAATCTGGGTGCTCTTGATCTGAAGAGCAGTGGTGGTCGGATTCTGTATGAGAAGCAGCAGCGCAAGGGTGGTCTGAATGGCAAGACGATCCAGAAACTGCTGACGGAGCATATGAAGGATGAGACGAAGGCAGCAGAGGCTCTGAAGTATATCAATGAGCATCGTGAGGCCGTCACCAAAGAGAAACTCGCCTATGAGAAACTATAGGCTCGTTAAATCAGCCTTTGGCTGATGAAACTCGCTTACTAATGAGTTTTTGTAAGCCTCGTTGAATCGCCTATGAGAAACTATAACCCATGATCAGGAAATGACGTGGGAAGACATTGCGCCGATGGTTGGAACCATAGCCGCAAGTGTATTGCTATCCTGTATCAATGTTGGTTGCTGGTGCCGCCAACGCCGCCGAATCCAAACGCTTGAGCAAAGAGTGTCCATGTTGGAGACACGACCTGTCCAACAAATCCGTCTGGTGACACAAGAGACTGGATATGGTCAAGCCTTTTATCCGCCACCTACATATCACCCTCCTCCCGCACCGTCTGCTCCTTATGAAACCCGAATCATATAGTAGAGATGGAAGACGGTGCTGCTGGTCTTGATCCTTTAGACGCGCACACTGATAATGGAGCAGATTTTGAATTACAAAAACCAAATATTAATACACAAAACCCAGAAAGCAATCGTATATATTACCCTTTATTGAATTGTGATCTAAATCACATTCAGGGTATTATTAATTTAAGAATTCTTCGTCCAGATGATGCTGTTTGGTTTCCAGCATATGAAAATTATTATATATACCATTTACTTTTATTAAGAGATAAATATGCGCCTATACCCGAACTTGTCCCTGTAACAAATGAACAAATACTGGCAGCTATAGATCTTTTTATCCAAAATGGATTTCCAGTCCAAGCTGCATGGGATACTAGAACTGCGGCCCAATTGGAACAAGAATTTCAGGATCCATGGCTTGCAACACTAGATCCATCTAGGGCTATTTATCACCGTCTTTTATCATTTTGCAGACCACTAGAGGTCGCAATTTTTCGTCACAACTATCCTGCTGCCATTCGGTTTGTGAATGCAGGTGCACCGCCTCCTCGTGAAACTACATTCTTACAGCCTTATATTGATGCATGGAATAGATTCAAGGCAGGTCAGAGAAATTTAAAAGCATTCCGTCAAACGTTAGGAAACAAGAGACCCCCCATGAATACTCACACAGGTGCCAATCCAGTTCCTTCTGAAATTGCTACCAATTCAGGACCAGGAAGTGTCATTGCCTCCTTTTTAACAGGACTTCCAGGATCCCAGTCTCAACAAAAGAGGCGGAAAACCCGCCGCTCTCACCGTACCTACCGCAACTAAATTCTTAGAACAAGTAGAATGCCCGCGATTCAATCTGCTTGCCGTGCCGCTGTAGAAGGCTTTGCTGATACTGCTCCGAACATGAAACGTGAAGTCTATGCCAACAGCATTTCTGCCTTGCTGGCCTTTGTCCTTGCGTTCATTATCCTAGCCTTTGTGGGTAAGTTGCTCTGGAATAATGTAGTGATAGATCTCTTCGCATTTGCCAAGCCCGCCAAGTCCTTCTGGCAGATTATTGGGCTCATGCTCTTTGTCAACTTGGTCTTCCCTTGAAAAAAGTTTTGGGTTTTTGTTTTGTGTTGGACAGTTGATCTCTACAGTCCAACTCGGCCCCAACTGACGCGCGACTCCAGGACATTCATAACCGCCTCCACGATTCCGCCCTCTACACCAAAGAGCCGCTGAAGGAGGGACTTGTCTGGCTCAATTTGCTTGATATCCACCTCCTCGCCGTGGAGTTCGCGGAGGACCTCCTCAAGAGTTCCAATCTCATCCACGAGCCCGCGCTCCTTGGCCTCAGCACCCGCCCAAATGGCACCCGTCATACTCTCCTCTGTTACCAAGGAACGACGCTCCTTGACAACACGGCAGAACTCCTGGTATACACCCTTCATGGCCGCCTCAAGAATCTCCTTATCTGCCTCCTTCTCTGGCTGGAACGGATCTAGCATCCCCTTGTTCTCACCACACGTGTACACACGACGCTCCACACCGAGTTTCTCCATCGCATCCACGAACCCAAATCCACCCGAAATGACACCGATGCTTCCCACAATGGAACTGCGAGAGGCGTAGATGGTATCACCCGCTGTTGCGAGCCAGTATCCACCACTCGCCGCGCAGTCCTCAATGAATGTCAGGATACGGACGTTCTTTGTCTTGGCGAGTCGCCGAATGCGGTTGTAGATGAGTTCGGTCTGAACGGGTGAGCCACCAGGACAGTTGATGGCAAGTGCGATTGCGTCCAGTCGCGACATGTCCTCAATCTTCTTGAACATCTTCTCAAGAGTGCGGACATTGAGAGAACTGCTCCCTCCCATGCGCGCATGAGAGATGACACCCGTCAGGTTCAGCACAGCGACCGTCGGCTTAGACCAGAACATTTATCTCTCGTCTTGAGTGTTATGCTTGGATGTCACCACCAAAAAAAATCAATTTTTTCTTAGCGTTCATCTTGAAAAAATTGATAGTTGTGCTGTTGGAAGTCTAAGCGGTCCACCATGTCTGACACGAAGCCCTATTGGGAGTCGTACCAGAACGAGCCTACAGTCGCCTTTCTCGTCAAGTTCTTGAAGCATCCTGAACGGGCGTCCCAAGTCTACCGTGCATTTGACTATTCAACACTTGTCAATGCTCGGACCTATG
>JACCDY011111000.1_pt1 | contig 11462 bp, 9 predicted proteins | sample 7446391 | NCBI WGS metagenome assembly JACCDY01 (sample SAMN15323451, study PRJNA562643) | freshwater metagenome | isolation source: river surface water | place: USA:Blue River Watershed | collected 2017-08-18
AACTTCAGCACCCGCGAGGATGACTGAGAAAACGCAGGTGCGCCAATCATGCCAGTCGCTGCCAAACCCAAGCCAGCTGCGCCCTTCAGTAAATCACGTCGATTTAGATTCATATAAGACTCCAGATAAATAGAAACGTGCAATATCTCTGAAAGCAATTACCGTGCCACTTAAAGTAATTGGCTTTAGACCAACTTTTAGAACAATGAAAAAGAATTCGTACCCACAAAGAACTTAATGAATAACTCCCGAACTTGTACCATAATGGTGCAACTTACAACACTCAAGTTATCCCTCATGAAATGTGATCTCCTCCTGAAGAACGGCGTCGTCATTGATGGTACGGGTAATCCCCGATATCGTGCGGATGTGGCAATTAGCAACGGCAAGATCAGCGCGGTCGGCCCAAACCTGCAGGTCGAGGCTTCGACAACGGTCGACGTGGATGGTCAAACGATTTCACCCGGGTTCATCGATGTGCATACGCACGACGATCGTTTGGTGCTGGCCGACCCCTCCATGCAACCCAAGGTCAGTCAAGGTGCGACCACCGTCGTCACCGGTAACTGCGGGATCAGTCTTGCACCACTTGGACGCACCAATCCGGTGCCTCCCCTGAATCTGGTGGCGGATGACTCCGAGCAACGTTACGGCACATTCAAGGAATATTTCGAGGCACTGGAAAAAACACCTTCTTCCATTAATGTCGCCTCCTTGGCTGGACACACGACGCTGCGTGCCGTCACGATGCAGGATCTGAATCGTCCGGCCAACGATGCCGAAATCGCAAAAATGCAAGAACTGGTGCAAGAGGCTCTTGATGCAGGTGTGGTCGGGGTCTCTACCGGGCTTTACTACGCCCCTGCTCAGGCCGCTACTGCGCAAGAAATCCAGGCGGTGTTTGAACCCTTGCGCGGCACCAACGCCCTGATCGCCTCGCATATCCGCAACGAGGCTGAGCACGTTCTTGAGTCCATGACCGAGGCGATGTCGATTGCCAACGCACTCGGTGTGCGACAGGTGATCTCACACCACAAGGTCAACGGACGCGCCAACCACGGCCGCTCGACGGAAACACTGGCGCTCATCGACAAAGCCCTTGCGAACAGCGATGTCTGCATGGATTGCTACCCTTATGTCGCGTCATCCACTGTGCTGCGCCAGGATGCGGTCGAACAAGCCGCGCGCACGCTGATCGCTTGGTCAAAGGCCAAGCCTGAAACGGCCGGCCGGTATGTCGACGAACTGCTCAAAGAACAAAGCCTGGGACTGACCGAGTTTCTGGCGACGCTTCAGCCTGCCGGTGCGATTTATTTTTCCATGGACGAAGGTGATGTTGAACGCATCATGGCGCATCCAGAGACCATGATCGGCTCGGATGGCTTGCCGCACGACACTTTCCCGCATCCACGTCTGTGGGGCGCTTTTCCACGTGTGCTGGGACACTACACCCGTGATCGCAAGATTTTTTCCCTGGAAACAGCGATCTACAAAATGACAGGCATGCCCGCCGCGAAATTCGGTCTCAAAGACCGTGGCGTCATTGCCCCGGGCTATGCCGCAGATCTGGTGGTGTTCGACCCCCAAGAGGTGCGCGACTTGGCGACCTTTGCCGACCCCAAGCGCCCTGCTGCCGGCATCCAGCGCGTCTACGTCAATGGCGTGGCGAGCTGGAGAAATGGCGCTTCGACGGGTGCTCGCGCGGGGCAGGTTTTGCGTAGAGCTGCTGCGTAAAAAAAACCGTGTTCAGTCTGACTGAACCCGGTTTGAAAGACGCGACTCTGAGATCTCTTATCAGGCCAGCAAAATTTCCTGGGTCATGCGTTCGCGCAAGCGATCCATAAAGCCCAGACATTCCTCAAGCTGGCTGATCTCGATAAACTCGTTGGGTTTGTGGGCCACTGCGATGTCACCAGGTCCCACGACGACGCAAGGCACCCCTGCGCGGCTGAGCCAACCTGCATCCGTCGCGAAAGACACGCGCCCCAACATGTTGTTGCGCGCGAGACTCGTGCCCAGATAGGTGATCGGCGCGTTCTCGTCGGTTGCCAGAGGTGCCGAGTTAGAAATGGTTTCAAAAGAAATATCAGCTTCTGCGGAGATCTTGCGCATCTCGGCTTTCAGCAACTCGGCATACTCCTGAACCTGACGAATCAGCTCGTCAGAGTTGCCTTGGGGTAAGGTGCGGCAATCAAAAATAAATTCACAGTCCTTGGCCACGATGTTGGGCGCCGTTCCACCGTGAATCACGCCAGTCTGCATGGTGCTATGTGGCGTTTTAAACATCGGATCAAAAGGCCCTTCCTTTTGAATTTGCACGGCCATATTGCGGATTTTGTCGATCAGACGGGCCGCATACTCAATCGCACTCACCGCCTCGGGCGCCATCGAAGAATGCGCCTCGAGACCGCGTACGCGACAACGCGTCACCCGCATCCCCTTGTGCCCAGTCATCACCTGCATACGGGTAGGTTCACCCACAAAGCACCCCGCAGGATGGATGCCAGCCTGCGCGAGATCCTTGATGAGCGTCTGGACTCCGATGCAACCCACCTCTTCGTCATAGGTCAAGCCAATATTGAGTGGCTGCTTGAGATTGCTGTTCATGAATGCGGGCAGCATGGCCAGCGAAGCCGCGATGTAGCCTTTCATGTCGACCGCGCCGCGGCCGTAGATCTTGCCGTCGGCAATGTGGGCTTTGAAGGGATTGGTATCCCAGGCCTGTCCGTCCACAGGCACAACGTCAGTGTGGCCGCACAACACAATACCGCGTCCCTTGGGATCGCCCAGTGTTGCGAACAGGTTGGCTTTGCGCTTGTCAGCATCATAGGACAGACGCACAGCCAGACCCAGGGACTGTAAATGATCTCGGACGTACTCAATCAAACCGAGATTGGACTCGCGGCTGGTGGTGTCAAAACCCACGAGTGTCTCAAGGAGGCTAATCGTTTTCTGGACGGTCGGTGAATAAGTCATAGGTTGCTCGGTTGGAATGCCAAATGGCCAAAGGGCGAATATTTTCGCCAACAAAGGTTTTTTTATACCATTGTCTGAGTGCGATTCGTCATACTGCTCTGCACAATTAAAAAAAAGGTTCCAGATCGTCTATCCTAGAAAAAATCAATTAATCACTTTTGGATAAGTTCACAATGAATGCCCAGATTTTGAAAGGCGATGGAGTCGCGCTCTACACTAACCCTGTTGCAAGCGCTGCCGATGACGAGTATGGGCAATTCAGAGCGACCATTTTGCACAAGCTGGGCTTTGATGCCGCCGAAAAAGAAATCTCCGGCTGGCCAGGATATTCCAGCACGACTTTGCACGCCTTGCCACATCTGGCCAATAAACTCGGTATCGCCGAGCTGTATTACAAAGACGAAAGCACACGCTTTGGTCTCAAAAGTTTTAAGGCACTTGGCGGAGCCTATGCCGTCTTTCGCCTGATCCAGAAAAATATCGCCGCCCAACATCACGGCCATCTCGCCTCGCCTGAGGAAATCCTGTCTGGCAAATATGCCGACATCATTTCCAAGATGACCGTCACCTGCGCGACTGACGGCAATCACGGCCGCTCGGTGGCCTGGGGCGCTCAACTATTTGGATGTCGCTGTGTGATCTACATACACGCCACCGTGAGCGAAGGCCGTCGTGCCGCGATCGCGTTTTATGGCGCGGAGGTCATTCGCGTGCAGGGTAATTATGACGACTCCGTGCACCACGCCGCCGAACAAGCGGCAGAGCACGGCTGGACCGTGGTCTCAGACACAACGTATGAAGGCTACCGTGACATTCCGATTGACGTGATGCATGGCTATGGTGTGATGTCCCGAGAAATCGTGAACGAACTGCGCGACCACCCACCTACGCACGTCTTGGTTCAGGCCGGTGTGGGTGCGCTCGCAGCATCGGTCTGCGCAACCTTCTGGCAGGCCTGGGGTGCTAAACGTCCACAATTTGTCATCATCGAACCGGAACGTGCGGATTGTTTCTTTCAAAGCGGTCAGGTCGGTCATCCCGTCGTCGTCACGGGCGATCTGGATACCGTCATGGCCGGTTTGGCCTGCGGCGAGGTATCGCCTGTCGCCTGGGATATATTGAAAAACGGCATCAACTGCTACGCCACCATCGCAGACAAGTATGCACTCGAAGGCATGCGTGTCTTTGCCAACCCCATTGCCGATGATCCAAAAATCGTCTCCGGCGAAACAGGCAGCACAGGTCTGGGCTTGTTAATGGCAGCCCAAGGCAACTCGACTCTTTGGAAAACACTTGGGCTGGATGCAAACTCTCGGGTGTTGTTGATTGGCAGCGAAGGTGATACCGATCCGACGATTTACAAAGAAGTGGTGGGCAAGACAGCGCAAGAAGTATTAGCTCAATAGCGGGCGACCATCATGCAGACCATGAACATTAACGGCCCTCGCCTGCTCGCACAGCTTCAGGCACTTGCGGCGATCGGACGCACTGAAACCAATGCCTGTTGTCGTCTGGCACTGACTGATGAAGACAAACAAGGCAGAGATCTCGTCGTAGGATGGATGAAAGATCTCGGGATGTCGATTTCTGTCGACCCTATCGGTAATATTTTTGGCGTGCGTCCTGGCTCACACCCAGAGCTCGCGCCCGTCATGACCGGTTCGCACATCGATACGGTGCGCACTGGTGGCGCCTACGATGGCAACTACGGCGTACTGGCAGGACTGGAAGTGGTCGCGACCTTGAACGATGCCAGGCAGAACACTGAACGATCGATCGTCGTCGGCATCTTCACGAACGAAGAAGGCGCACGCTTCGCCCCCGATATGCTGGGCTCACTGGTATACGTAGGTGGCATGCCACTAGATGAAGCATTGGCCATCAAAGCGATTGACGGCGCTGTTTTGGGCGAAGAGCTCAAACGCATTGGCTATCACGGTACTGCAGCGCTTGGTGTGCATCAGCCTCATGCGTTTGTCGAGCTGCATATCGAACAAGGTCCTTTGCTCGACGCGGATGGTATCAAAATCGGCGCAGTTGAAAATCTACAAGGCATCTCCTGGCAAGAGCTCACCATCGTGGGCCAGTCCAACCACGCCGGCACCACACCCATGCGCTTGCGACACGATGCAGGCTACGCCGCGAGTGCCATCTCGACCTTTGTGCGTGACCTCACACGCAAAATGGGTGGGAATCAAGTGGGAACTGTCGGCCATGTCGTGCTGACACCCAACCTGATCAACGTGATCGCGGCACGTGCAACGATCACGGTCGATCTGCGCAACACGGATGAACAACTGCTGCAACAAGCCGAACAAGCCCTGAATGAGTTTCTGAAATCACTCTCTGAGTCAGAGGGCGTCACCATCACGTCAAGACGCCTTGCGCGTTTCGAGCCCGTGGTGTTTGATGCCGCGCTGACAGACCGCATCGCACATCACGCCGAGGCTCTGGGCCTCTCGCACCAGCGCATGACCTCTGGCGCCGGACATGATGCGCAGATGATGGCCCGTATTTGTCCAACTTCCATGATTTTTGTCCCGAGTGTGGGTGGCATCAGCCATAACCCGGCCGAACACACGGAACCTGACGATCTCATCGCAGGCGCGAATGTTTTGTTCGCCACTCTGACCGAACTTGCTAACCAGGAGTCCAATCCATGACCCGTATCGTGACCGTCGGGGCTGCTCAGCTCGGCCCGATTCAACGCGCGCATTCGCGCAAAGAAGTGGTGGCGCGTCTAATCACTCTTTTAGAGCAAGGTGCGCGCCATGGCTGCGATCTGGTTGTTTTTCCAGAGCTTGCGCTGACGACATTTTTCCCGCGCTGGTACATGGAGTCGCAGGCCGAACTTGATGCGTACTTCGAGGCGCAAATGCCCGGCCCCGAGACACAAGCTCTTTTTGATGTCGCGCGCAAACTTAAAGTCGGCTTTTATCTCGGCTATGCAGAGCTCACAGAAGAACAAGGTCGCACACGTCGTTTCAACACCTCCATTCTGGTCGATCAGACAGGTACGATCGTCGGCAAATACCGCAAAATTCATTTGCCTGGTCACGCCGAGCACGAGCCTTGGAGACAGTTTCAACACCTCGAGAAACGCTACTTCGAAACCGGCAATCTGGGCTTTCCTGTTTTCCGCGCGTTTGGCGGGATTATCGGCATGGCGATCTGTAATGACCGCCGCTGGCCTGAAACCTATCGAGTGATGGGTCTACAGGGTGTTGAGATGATTTTGATCGGCTACAACACGCCCGTACACAATCCGCCGGCACCTGAACACGACAACCTTTCCCATTTCCATAACGAGCTTGTGATGCAGGCAGGCGCGTATCAAAACGGCTCCTGGATTATTGGCGTGGGCAAAGGCGGCTGTGAAGAAGGCGTCGATCAAATCGGCAACTCCATCATCGTCGCCCCATCAGGCGAGATCGTCGGCGCTTGCAGCACCCTCGGTGACGAGTTGGCGATCGCGCGCTGCGATCTGGATCTGACCTTGTCTTATAAAAACTCGGTGTTCAATTTCGCCAAGCACAGAGAGCCACACGCTTACGGCATGATTGTCGAACGCAAGGGCGCGATCATCGAGGTTTAGTTTTTTAATGTTCAAAGTCGGCGCTCTGCGCCACCGAAATTTTCGGATACTCTGGATCGCCACGCTGCTGTCCTCGACAGCACGCTGGGCCGATCTTGTCGTGGTGGGTTGGTTGACGCTTGTGTTGACCGACTCTCCCCTAATGGTCGGGATCGTCACGGGCTGCAAAATGGCCGGCTATTTGCTCGCACCCATGATGGGCGTACTGGCCGACCGCATGGATCGACGCAAGCTCCTCATCATGGCCTCACTGATCAGCGGTGGCGTGACACTCACCATGCTGGTGCTGTTGCTGACCGACTCATTGAGCATCGGCCATCTGATTGTCCTGTCACTCATCAGCAGCCTCACATGGGCACTCGATCACCCGACGCGCCAAGCCTTTACTCCGGACCTCGTGGGCAAAGACGATCTCACCAATGCCGTCGCGATGAATGCGGTGGCGACAGAAATGACTGTGGTCATCGGACCCGCTTTTGGCGGTCTCTTGATCCCCGCTTTTGGTATGAGCGGCGCCTACGCTTTGATCGCATTCATCTATTTATTGGATCTTGGCGCACTGCTGCGTCTAAAACATGCCAAGCATCCGATCGAGCAAGCACCTCCCCGCAAGCACGAACCGCCTCTTAAAAGTCTGATTGCAGGCTTTCATTATGCGTGGAGTCACCAGACTGTCTTCGTGCTGCTTCTGATCGCTTTCATGCTCAATTTTTTTGTCGCGCCCTATCGCTACTCCTTTCTGCCTCTATTTTCCCGCTACGTATTGGATGCGGGTCCAACTGGCTACGGCATGTTGACCGCGACAGCAGGACTCGGCGCATTGACAGCAGGATTATTGGTCGTCTCCTTGGGCAACTTCAAACGTCGCGGGTTGTTTGTGGTCATAGGCGGCTTACTCTGGCCGGCCACTCTATTCATGTTTTCCCTCTCAGACTCTTACTACCTGTCTTTGGGCATTGTGTTTTTTGCAGGCCTGGCTCAAGCCATCACCTGGACATTGATCGCCACCCTAATCCTGAGCAACACCGCCCCAGAAATGCGCGGCCGAGTCATGGGGCTACGAACCGGTGTTGTCATCAGCCTGCCATTTGGCAATCTTTTCGCCGGTGCCGTGGCGGAAAGCTTCGGCGTCCAAATCGCGCTGGGCGCCTACGGCATTTGCGCCGCCGCACTGATGGTGTGGATTATTCTGAAAGTGCCTGCACTGAGCAAATTGCAGTAAAGTCGCTAAAAATCACTTATTCACAAGGTAAAAAAATGAAGTCATATTGGATGCAAACAGTTGGCAATAAGACTGTGTTAGAGATGCGTGATATTGAACGTCCCGCACCAGGTCCACAACAAGTGCTGGTGCGACTGCACGCGGCCAGCTTGAATCGCGGTGAATTCGTCATCGGCCATGGTCTGCACAAAGGTGGCCAGGCGAGCGCAATTGGCATGGAAGGTGCCGGTGTGATCGAAGCACTCGGATCGGAAGTCAAAGGCCTTAAAGTCGGCGATAAGGTCATGGGTCGCTGCCGTGGCGCCTTTGCTGAGTACGCAGCCATGGACGCAGTCGAAGCCATGCTCATCCCCGCGACCTTGAGCTTTGAGCAAGCTGCTAGTGTCCCGCTCACCTTTCTCGTCGTTCACGACATGCTCTCTCTCCAAGGCAAACTCCAGCCTAATGAGTGGCTGCTCATTCACGGCGTTTCCTCAGGCGTCGGTGTCGCTGCCTTGCAAACTGCCAAAGCCATGGGCGCCAAGGTCATCGGGACCTCTGGTTCGCCGGAAAAACTCGCCCGACTCAAGGAGCACGGCCTGGATGTCCCACTTTGTCTCAGAGGTTCGGGCTTCGAGGAAACCGTGATGAAGGTCACCGAACGTAAAGGCGCCAACCTCGTCGTTGATACTGTCGGCGGTTCTGTCTTTGCTGAAAGCATTCGCTGCATGGCCTTTGAAGGTCGCTTCGCGATGGTGGGCTACGTCGATGGCGTATTGTCAGCTGAGCTCGACTTGCTCGCACTGCATTCCAAGCGCTTGCGGCTCTTCGGTGTCTCCAACAAACTTCGCTCACCTGCCCAACGCGCAGAGTTCCTGCCTGAATTCAAAGCTGAAGTCATTCCTGCTATTGCTGATGGTCGCATCAAACCACTCGTCGATCAGGCGTTCGCATTTGACCAGCTTGAGCAAGCCAAAGAAATGATGGAAACCAACAAACACGTTGGCAAGATCGTGCTGCGCATGACTGTGTGATAGGTACGATTAAAATCAATAAAAACACCTTAAAGTGTGTTTTTATAAATCTTCCCATCTTTCATAATCACTTTGAAATTTTCTTCAGGATCGGCAATCAGTTGAATATTATCAATTGGATTGCCGTTTACTAAGATCAGATCTGCTAACGCACCTTTTGCGATAACTCCTAGCTTGCCTTGATACGGACTTCTGGGGCCAGATAGCGCCAAGAGCTCGGCGTTATCGTGGGTTGCCATTTTAAGCAGTTCAGCTGGCGTGTACCATTTTATTAGCTTTGCCAAAGTCTTCCCTTGCTTGACGCCACCGTCAGTGGAAAACATGATGTCCGTGCCAAAGGCAGTTTTAACGTTGTATTTTTTTGCAAGTCGATATGCCTGCTCTGTACCTTTTTGTGTCATCTGTTGCTTGATTAAAGATATTCCCGTTTTTGGGTTAGCATCCTCATCATCCATAAAAGGCTGCAAGCTCCACCAGATCCCCTTATCGGCCATGAATTTAACGGTGTCTTCATCAAGCAATTGACCATGCTCAATTACCTTGACACCCGCTTCGATCGCCATACGAACAGCTTTGGGTGTGTAGGCGTGAACAGTCACATAAGTATTCCAGCTGTCAGCTGCATCAACTGCCGCCTTTATTTCAGCTAGGGAGTACTGAGAAACGTCGATCGGATCATACAGAGAGCTAACGCCGCCACCCGCCATGATTTTAATTTGACTCGCGCCCTGCATCAGTTGCTCTCTCACGCGTTTTTGAACCTCTGGAACACCATCGGCAATAATCGCGTGATTGTTACGTGCCAAAAAATTTGGAGCATTGTTTTCAGCAGCAGGGATCTCGTTAAGATTTCGAAAATCAGCGTGCCCACTCGTCTGCGAGATGCCCGCACCAGACACCCACATCCGCGGACCATTCACCAAACCCTCATCAATCGCTTGCCTTAAACCATACATACCGCCCGCTAAATCCCGGATCGAAGTAAAGCCACGCATTAATGTCGCTTGCGCCTCTTTCGCAGCACGATAATAAGCAACCGTCGGATCGCCTGAAAAAAATGAAACCATCTTCCCCGAGGCAAAAGCAGTGTGGTAATGGTTATCAATCAGACCGGGCATCAACACTCGCCTTTTGCCATCTATCTGAGTCACGTTCGAATCGGAGGGTAAGACAGGGGGAATATCTGTGATCGACTCAATCTGATTTCCCCTTACAAGAACATAAACATTCTCCAACAGTTTAGGTGACTTACCATCAAACACATCGACGTTTTTAAAAACGATCGCATTCAAAGGTGCGGGGGCATCAGTAGAAGAATTGGCAAAACCCGGCATTGCCACAAAAAACGCAATGCTCGATATCGTCAGGAATTTCTGAAAGACTTTCATCTGAGCTCCACCCCATGAAAAATTTTTGGTTTAGTTATAACGATTATAGAATTGATAAATTATTTAAAAACCAACCAATTCTTACAAATAGTCACAAGCAAACCAGCAAAGCCCAGCACACAGATCCGTTAAAAACAAGACTCGTTGACTAAAAGTCGTTTAACGCTTACAACGAATATGCTACCCGCGGCGATAGATCTTGGGAGCAACACATCCACGCTGGAGACATCATGCAAACCCTTTCTATTCGTCTAATTAGCCGTTTTTTTGCTTATGCAATCACTGGGCTAGCCCTGGTGACGCTCGCCGGTTGCGCCACACAAACTGGCTCATACGGACCTAAAATTTCTGTCGCTGCGAACGAACAAATCGTGACAGAGGAGTTCATGGTACCCAGCGGCGATCCAGGGATCAGCCTATACGTTCGTAACAAACGCCTGAAATCTACGACAAGTTTCAGCAAAGACAATGTCGTGCTTTTCGTGCATGGTGCAACCTATCCGTCTGAAACTGGCTTTGATCTTCGTCTAGATGGGTTGTCATGGATGGATGTCATGGCGCAGCAAGGTTATGACGTCTACATGGTGGACATTCGGGGGTATGGAAAATCAACACGCCCTGCCATCATGGATCAACCCGCTTCCCAAAACAAACCTTTCGCCGACTCTGATACAGCCGCAAAAGATTACGCTGCCGCAGCCGACTGGGTGCGGAATCGCCGTGGAATCGATAAACTGAACGTGGTCGGTCACTCGTGGGGCACCGTCATCACTGCACTCTACACGACGCGCCATGCGGATAAAGTCAATCGCCTGGTTCTGTTTGCCCCTGTCTGGCTGCGTAAAACAGCCTCACTGACCGATTCGGGCGGTGCGTTAGGCGCCTATCGCACAGTCACAATCGACGCCGCGCGCAAACGGAAAGAGACAGGACTTAAACCCGGTCAAAATCCACAGCCACAAGCTTGGTTCGAGGCATGGGCCGCTGCGACGTTTGAAAGCGATCCTGTCGGCAAAAATGCCAATCCAAAATATGTTCGTGCTCCAAATGGCAGCGTGCAGGATAGCCGTTTGTACTGGAGCGCTGGAAAACCTGTTTATGACCCAAAGCTTATTACGGGCCCAACCTTGCTGATTTTGGCCGAATGGGATGCTGATACGCCTCCATACATGGCCGAGACACTTTTCCCTCTTCTTACAAATTCCAAAAACAAAAAACTCGACATACACGGTGAGGGAACACACGGAAACATGAACGAAATAGAGAGA
>JACCDY010522381.1_pt1 | contig 11459 bp, 19 predicted proteins | sample 7446391 | NCBI WGS metagenome assembly JACCDY01 (sample SAMN15323451, study PRJNA562643) | freshwater metagenome | isolation source: river surface water | place: USA:Blue River Watershed | collected 2017-08-18
CTGAACTAAATGCTAAGTTACAAATCAAGAAACAATTTGGCGGTTACTTATCACCGATTATGGTTGAGAGATTGCAGAAAAATCCTGAATTAATTAAATTGGGTGGTGAGCGTAAAGAATTATCTGTTGTCATGAGCGACATGAGAAATTTTACAACGCTTGGAGAGAGCTATGGTGATCATGTTGAGGAATTTACATCAACAATGAATTCTTATATGACGCATATTTCGGAACCAATTTTAGAACATGATGGATGTTTAATTAAATTTATTGGTGATGCTAGTTTACATGTTCATGGTGCGCCATTAGATGATGTGAATCATGCAGTAAGTGCTGTAAAAGCTGGATTAGGTATGATTGCAGCTGTAGATAAATTTAATCTTGAATTGCAATCTCAAGGAAAACCACCAGTAGGTATGGGTGTTGGTGTTAATACAGGCGAAACTTTAATTGGAAATATTGGATCTAAGACCAGATTTGGATATGATGTTTTAGGTGATACTGTTTCACTAACAGCTAGATTAGAAGGTCAAACAAAAGGCTATGGAGTTTTATTGATCATTGGACCTAAAACTGCTGAATTAGTTAAGGATGATTTTCCACTAACCGAGTTAGATTGTATCGCAGTAAAAGGTAAATCCATTGGAGTTAAAATGTATACTGTAGCAAATCCACCACCAGAACATCAATTATATCTAGAAGCATATTATGCTGGGGATTGGAAATCTGCTGCAATTATTTGTAAACATTTATCCGAACAACCAGGAGATCTTCAACATTATTATGAATTAATGTTAGAACGTATTTCTGGAGAATGTCCAGATAACTGGACTGGTACATATCACGCAACTTCCAAATGAAAAAAGGGAGCCGAAGCTCCCTTTATCTTTTACATCATACCTGGACCAAAGTTTGGCATACCACCATCATTTTCTTCTGGGATAATACCAACCATTGCTTCAGTGGTTAATAATAAACCAGCAACTGAAGCTGCATTTAATAGTGCAGTTTTAGTAACTAAAGACGGGTCGATAATACCTAATTCAAACATATTACCATATTCGCCAGTGGCTGCATTATAACCATAATTTTCCGCGCCAGATTTAACTTGATTTAACACAACCGAAGCTTCAGCGCCAGCATTAGTCACGATTTGACGTAACGGTTCTTCCATTGCTCTACGCAAGATAGAAATACCCACATTTTGGTCTGCATTAGCTCCTTCGAGTTGCTCAAGAGCGGATAATGCTTTGATTAAGGCAGTACCGCCACCAGCCACAATACCGTCCTTAACAGCTGCTCTGGTTGCATTTAATGCATCATCGAATCGGTCTTTTTTCTCTTTCATTTCCAATTCAGTAGCAGCACCAACACGAATTACAGCCACGCCACCAGCGATTTTAGCTAAACGTTCTTGTAATTTTTCGCGATCAAAATCGCTGCTTGCTTCATCAATTTGAGCTCTGATTTGTTCAACGCGAACTGAGATAGCTGATTCTTCGCCAGCACCATCGATAATTGTAGTGCTATCTTTGGTTACTGTTACACGTTTTGCAGTACCTAAATGCGTGACTGTAGTTTTATCTAGAGTCAAACTAACATCATCAGAAATAACTGTAGCGCCAGTTAACACTGCGATATCTTCTAGGATAGCTCGTTTACGATCACCAAAACCAGGAGCTTTAATTGCTACGGTTTTACATACACCACGAATTGTATTAACAACCAATACACCAAGAGCTTCGCTTTCAATATCATCAGCTACGATTAAAATACCACGACCTGATTTTGCTACTGCTTCAAGAACTGGTAATAATTCACGGATGTTTGAAATTCTTTTATCCGTTAATAGAATATATGGATCATCTAATTCTGCAGTCATTGTATTTTGTTTGTTAGCAAAATACGGTGATAGATAACCGCGATCAAATTGCATACCTTCTACAATTTCTAATTCATTTTGGAATCCAGTACCATCTTCAACAGTGATGACACCTTCAATACCAACTTTGTCCATTGCCTCAGCAATAATATCACCAACTGCAGAATCTGAGTTAGCTGAAATTGTACCGACCTGAGCAATAGAATTACTGTCTGTACATGGAATAGAATTAGCCTGAATCGCTTCAATTGCAACCGCTGCTGCTAAATCAATACCACGTTTTAAATCCATTGGGTTAAAACCAGCTGCTACTGATTTTAAACCTTCATTTACAATAGCCTGAGCTAATACTGTTGCAGTTGTGGTTCCATCTCCAGCCACATCATTTGTTTTAGCTGCAACCTGTTTAACCATTTGCGCACCCATATTCTGGAAACGGTCTGCTAATTCAATTTCTTTAGCAACTGATACACCATCTTTTGTAATGGTTGGAGCACCAAATGCATTTTCTAATACAACATTACGTCCTTTTGGGCCCAATGTAGTTTTAACTGCGTCTGCTAAAACATTCACACCCTGTGCCATTAATACACGAGCATCGTTACCAAATTTTACTTCTTTTGCCATTTTATTTTCCTTTTATTGTGTAAATATAATTATTTAAATCTATATTAACATCCATTGTTGTTATCTGAATCCATATCTCGTTCGACGATAGGACTGATTACTTGTTGATAAGTTTCCTCAAAGATATCCGGCTTACATGCATAGAATTCTCCTTGGACACCACGAATAATATAATCACCTTCAGATGCAATATGATACGAATCACTTCTGTCTTCTAGAGTTTTGATTTCTAACCAAGCTTCATTCTCATCAGTATCGTACATTCCTGCATCATGATAAGCATCACCAAGCCAGTTTTTCAAAAATAACAAACATTCTGATGTATATTCAAATACAACAGCTTCAATTACAACTGGTCGTTTTTTGTATTTTTTAATCATCTTCGCCGTAGATTGCAATAATATGCTCTGATCTAATTACATACAAATCATTTTTAATTTTCTTAGCTTCATTCCAATCAATCATGATTGTATCTTCCAATTTTAAATTTTTAACCCAATCACCAAATCCTAAGACTTTGGCTTTAATTGCATCATCACTCTCAACTCCTTGAATAAGACCTTGATACTCATCTTTTTGTTTCTTAACGATAATATAATCATTTAATACTTGCATAAGTTTCCTCTTTTATTTAAAACAATACTTATATTGCTGTTGATGGGATTAATTTTGGAATAGTTAATTCCGGTTTTTGTTCTGGTTGAACAAATTCTGGTTGTGGTTTTGAATGCGCTGCTTTAAATGCCGCAACTAATTGCTCATTAATCTGAGCGGCAAATATGAATAATAGAACAAATACGATAGGAAAAAATACGATTTTTAATAATGTTTCTATATGTTTCATGATCACCTAATAAATTATAAATGTAAGAAAACGGTTTATTCTGTTTCGAGGAAAACCGCAAAAACCCAACTATAATTTTAAGCTGCTAGAGCAAAAGAATTATAGAAAGCGTCGTTTTTAGCTTCGCCATTTACTTATTTTATGCTGATTACGTCAGTCATCTCTCGATTCTCCAGTGTTCTTTGATCTCAACGTCGAATCTGTTCACCCCCATCAGAAACACACTTAAACTGGTCCGGCAGAATTTTTTCATTCCAGTTCGTTTATGTGACCGTCGTCACTACTTAGCTGCGGCAAAAGTATGTTTCTGGTGGAGGTGGGGGAATAATGCTATCCCCGTCCGCCAAAACTATTATAACACCTTCAACGAATACTTTAAAATCACACTGCATAAGGACATAACGGACTCAAACCGAGTTCTTTGATACTATCTCACCTTATCGAACCTGAACACCTAGTGTGATTTTAAAAAGAGCAATACATTTAACAGAAAGAGTGAGTCGTACCAATCTGCCACCCAACAGAAACGTCAATATAACGGCATTGTCACTTTATCTAATAGACAGGGATATTTCCGGTTATATCATACGTCCCGTTCTCGCGATGCCCGAGGGTAAATGTATTAAATTTATTTATTCTGGATATAAAACCATTAATGCATCAAGACAAACATCAGAGATTGGATCATGTTTAATAACCCAATTTCTATCAAACTCAGGATAAATTTCTTTATCTATACCACAATATCCTCTAACTGGATTTGAGGCAGCAAAATCAACATAGGTTCTAACATCGCGGTAATTTGCATAAGGAAATAATTTAGGTTCACCTAGTGCAACAAATAATGAATCCAAACATACCTGATCGATGGAACCCCGAATCCATACCATTGTTTCTTGGTTTTTATCTCCTGCTTGTTCCTGAGCATATTTTCTCATAATAGCAGGAATATCTGCTGCTAGCAAATCCCCTTTCTTTGGAATAAAGGACATATTTTTAGCTAGATCGCATTGTTTATTCCACCAAGCAATGGTATCTTTATCAACAGTTCTGTTATAATTTTCTACTTGATCCCTAACATTTAATTTTAGAAATAATGTATTCTCATACAAATCTTTCCATGTATGTTTTGGTTTAGATAAATCAATATGCAGCAACGCTACGGATAAAATAACAGAAGTAGACTCAACCCCAAGGGTTTCAATGTCGAGTACAAACATAATAACCTCACTAATTAAAATACTATTGTACTATAATTTTTCCTGGGAGTCAAGCACTTTTTTCTGTTTTAACAGTGCAACGTACTCTTTTCGTTGGGCATCCGTTAATTTATCTTGATCAGCCAATTTTTTTAAGTATTCAAAACGATATTCATTCATTGGATCTGTTTAAATTAGCAGTATCCATTAGATTTTGTTTTTTCATTTTAACATTATCTTGAATTAAATTATCTATTAAAGCTTTACTGAGCCTAATCAATTCTTCTTGTTGGTCAGCAGTAATCTTACCTGTTTGTTTTAATGTTTGTAGAGTTTTATATCTAGCATAAACTCGTTTTAATTTTGGATTAATATAATTTGATTTCATGTTATTGCCTGACAACTAATCTAATATAATATTTAGATGGATATTTTTGAATATCAATCGGCAACCCGTATCTATCCCAGTGTACGGGCATTAATGTAAATTTATCTTTTAAGTTAATTCTAATTAACCCAGTAATAGTTTCCCCTCGTACACCCATGAAAATAAATTTATGGTTGCCGCCACATGCGATTGCAAGATCGTTAGAAAATTTAACATCAGATTGTAGCTCTTTTATTAAGTCTAGCATCAATAATCTCCGGTTGTTTGATGTCAACTATAATAGAATCATTATCTACTAATTGTTGGAACAAATATTTTCTATCTTCTTTATAGATTAAATTTAATTTGGTAGCAATTTCTGTGGCTAATTTCCATTTACGAAAATATCCAGGTTCGTCTGTTAATAAGATATTATAGACACCATATCTAAATGATACCATATCATCATCTGGATAACTATCGCCGCATTTATTATCTAATTGGTGCTGTTGTTCAAATTGCTCAATGTCATCTACTAATAACATAATATCAATATCATTGTGTTCTTGAGATGGACAAATATATTTTGAACCTGTTAATAATACAGCATTAGATGCTGCCATTAATTTACATACATATTCAGGAAAATCGCTCATCGTTGCCACTCCACAATTGTATAATCAACCATACCTTCTAAATTATTTTTAATAATATCTCGAATAATGTTCCAGTCACCACCTGCTAAACCAGCACCAATTAACGGTAAACCGATTTTTTTACCTTTAAAATCCGTAGCAATTAATCGCATAGAATCATTGATTGCTTGATAATTTTGCTTTAGATCATTATATCCAGGCATGTATTGAGTATAAGCATTTACAATTGTTAAACCCTTATCCATATAGGTATGTGCGCTATATGAACCCAATTTTGTTATATCACCCTGTTCTGTTGATTTGTCTGACAAATACGCTTCTGGATATCTATTCCTAATTTGTAGAGCAATCCCTGCACCCATAGCGCAAAAACAATTACAACCATGAACGATAACATCGAACTCGCCAGCATCAAATAAATCTAATAAATCGCCTTTAATAATTTTCATTCTATATCCTCTAAAGTATTAGCAACAGTTTTATCATCCCTAACGCGAGAAAAAATTGGTAGGAATAAAGATTTAATATCTGAATCTCGGCTTGAAATAATACAATTATATTTTACCTCGATAATTTTACCAACATAAGATTCTGGGTTATCTCGCTCACCTCGTTTATGTTTAAATCCAGAACCAACATTTACTCGCAATCGACCACAAGCAGTTTCACAAATTAATGAACCCAACATACCTTCAAATTGAGTTCCTGGAGTACCATATTCAAAACCAACTACCAATAGATCCATAGGGTCTTCTGCTTTTAATTTTAATTGGTATTTAGATCGTTTGGCTTCCCATACACCATCCATTGCTTTAAGAATTCCGCCTTCTTCGCCTCGTTCTAGATTACGCTGATATTTTTGCATAACTTCTTCGCGGGAATTTACAATCTCGGATTCAACAATTTGCAATTTAGTTTGATTTTCTGGAACTGCTAGTCCAACAAATTTAAATCTTGTAGCATAACCAACTGAACAATATTCGTTTAAAAAATCATCATAAGGAATATAATCCCAGAGAACAACATACAATCCTTTAGCTTCTTCTGAGGTAATTGTTCCATGAACAGCTTTTGTTACATAACCATTAGATACTTTGCGTTCTGCTACTCGACCATCGGGATAGCGCCACATTAATTCGCCATCTAGAATACATCTTTCATGAGTTGCAATTTCAATATCATCAAAACATGAGATATCTAAAAGGTTGCCATTTCTGGTTGTAGCCGAAACAAAAACTCCATTATCAAATTCTAGGTTAACACGACCTCCATCTTCTTTTTTCTGGAATATCGCAGGAAATTTAATATTCTTTTCGGTTTTCTCATTGAATTTGCCGCACAATAAAACTGGATATTCTGGAATTAAATCTTTCCAAATTTTATTTACAGTTTTTGCGTTAACGCCACATTTTAAATTGCGTTCGATAATACGATATAAAACTTCTTGATCATCTACTGGTAATTTACCTAGTATCATAGATACATATTCGATAGCTTCATTACCAGTAAGCTCTCTATTACAAATATTAACTTTAATGCTGGATAAAGCGCCAATCAAATGTACGGTAATACCGTTATTTGGAGAAACTGGAGGACGTTTTTTAATCCAATATTTAATTCTGGGATTATAAGCAAATAAAAATACAGCTCGCACAACAGGATCATCAACATATGATTTTAATAGAGCGATTTTGTCGTTAGTGCCTGATGTTGCTAGTTGATTCAATAAATTTAACATAATTTTCTCCGTAGTATACCGTTATTGTACTCTATTGTGCGCTAGAAGTCAAGCACTTTTTTACTAATTGCTGTACAGCTAAATTTTTTCCTTTACTTTCCGCCATCATGTCTGCCCAGCTAAGGTGCGATAATGCCCAATCGTTGACGGCAGTGTTCCAGTAGAAATCTGAATGCGCACGCAATTTACTTTTAGTATGACCTGCGGCTATAAGAGCTGCGAGATCTGGTAGAGTATGGGGACAATGATTGGCGAGAGTATCTTCTCGGCTAATAGAATAATGAATAACAGGGCGAACGCCTCGCCAACTTTGAATAACCTGAGCAACCCTCGGGTCATCTGGCGAGATGTATTCTCCAGTTTTAATAAAATGATGGTGAATATCCAAAACGACAGGAATCCTGTCAGAAATACTAAGACAAGCATCAAGTCCATGAGCGAACTCCTCATTTTCAATAGTTATACAATTTTTAGCGACATCGCTGAGTCGGTCATATGCCAACAAAAAGCCTGCAGGACCAAGTTTACCTGAGATATGTACATTGATCTTCATATCCTGAAACACACGACCGTATCCCATCCAGCGAGCCATATCTGCATGGTATTCGAACTCGGCTATGCTATTTTCTACTACATCTGGACGATCACTGGCTAACACGCAAAATTGACCAGGATGAAAAGACAAGCGCACACCACGAGCACGAGCAACGGATCCGATAGAGTCAAAGCCTGTTTGTAATAATTCTTTAACATGTGGTTGCTGATAAAAATAACTATAATCAGCATGAGTGTATACTGGAAGAATATCGCTGGATAAACGTACCATCCTTAATTTGTCATCAAGTGTTCCTACTTTTTCGACTAATCTGCGGGCGGCTGTAATATTTTGTTTGACCAAAGATAATAATTTAGCTTCAGCAGTTGATTTGATTTGACGGTTAAGCCAAGCAACGGTGGTGGTTCCGGTATTATATTTCTTGCAATCGTCAGTTGATTTAATACCATCAATTTGATCAGGGCGATCGATCCATTTACAAGCAAAACCTAGACGAGACATAACAAACTCCATAAAAAAGGGTATAGAGTTATTTTACTCTATACCCCTGTAGAAGTCAAGCACTTGTTAAACTATTTTACAAATTCTTCTAACTTTTCTTTATTTAACATACCAACGGTGCGTTTTTCTTCTTTACCGTTGTTGAAAATAATCAACGTAGGCACTCCACGGATGTTATAAGAATGTGCCAACTCTGCATGCTCATCAATATCTACCTCAACAACATTAATTGCTGGTGGGTGTTCCTCGATGATTTTCGATAACATAGCACAAGGTGCACACCACGAAGCTCCAAGTTTAACCAACACTCTACCCTTAGACGGGATAATATCACTCATTTTCTTTTTCCTTTAATAATTTCTTTAAATGTTTAATTTCACGTTTTAAATTACCCATTTCATACACACTCCAACCAAGTTCTTCTGCTTGTTTACGAATATTAGCAAGGTAATCGTGATCGGATCTGCTTAGATCTTCTGTGGGATACAACATCAATTTGTTATTATCCCAATCAAAACCTAGATGCACAGATTCAACGTCAATACAAGGAGTTCCACCAATTGCAGATGGGGTTTTAATTGGAATACAAACTCGAATATCTTCAGGGGTTCTGTTTCTTGATTGTTGCGATTCTACAATATAATTTATGCGTTGTTGAAATTCAAATAGATTCATGTTCTAGGTGTATGATAAATGCATCAATTTCGGAACGTAATAATTTTAATTTATCTATGAAAGCTGGCATATCTAAATTAGCATCATAGTGAATTCGAGATTTTCCATGACAATCTGCTAACTCTAAAAATGTATATCGTTCAGCTGGTTTACCTCTATTAGAGACAACTCCATCATGGCAACATACACTTCCTGTATAATGAGAATCCTCAGAATTTAACCACGTTCTTTTGTTATAAGTTTCCATAAACCATGTAGTTTAATGTTAAAACTACTATTTATTTTATTTTATTGTAATACAAAATGATATGCGATTGAAACAATAACAATTAATGCTGCGGCTAAAATAGAGCCAATAAACAGCCCATCCATAAATCGTTTGATATTATTCATTTACAGGTTTTGAACCAAAAAGTTGATGTAACTTATATTTAGCATCAAGCCCTTCTTGTTGAGATTTAACGGGGATATAAATCTCACAACCATTACCGATTTGCACATATTGTACATTAGCTGCCTCAGAAAATAAACAAGGGTTAATACCAATATCTTCTAATTTCATAATTTAATCCTCAAATTCAATTCTAAAACAAGTTTTATCTTTAAATGTACGCCAAGCAGTAATAACGAAACTTGGTTTTTTCTCGACTTTTTTGTAGTTATTTGTTACATATTCATCGTAAAATTTTTGACGTTTAAGTTCTCTGCGGTCAGCAAGCCAATCAGAAACTAAAAACCAAACATAAATCAAAAGTAACCCAACATCAAAAACTAATCCAACTGCAACTTCTTTTGGTGGCTCAAAAAATTGATATTGTAATCCTACAGCCAAATATAGCAACGGTGCTACAACAAGAACAAATAGACACATAGTGATCATTGCTAACATTAGCAGCAAAATACTACCGCTAATAATAACATCCCAGAAATAACCACAGAAATTATCCGATATATGCCATTCATCTTTTACGGCTCGAACTAATTGATAATGCCAACTTTTTTTATTAAATTTTAGAGTATTCATGTTAATTAATGCAAATTGCGTTAGCGATTAACTCTTCACCGTAGTCTTCTTGATGCTCTTCAAAATAAGAATCAGCAGTAAACTCTCCATGATCAAAAAATCCTAGAGTTGGAGTATAATGAACTTTTCGATATCCATTACCCTCATCATCTGCAGCATACACAACATCTAAGTTACCAAGACCTGGACGTTCGTATAACATTGTATTTAATGTATCAACGTATTCTTTAAATGTCATAATTAACCTCGTGCTCTAGGAGCTGATTTTTCTGTGATAGTAATATAAGATTTTTGTTTAATCTCATCAATTGCTAAGGGTAAAGATTCGCGCATTTCTGCCACCTGAGCAGCAGAAATTTCGTCTAACAGATTTAATTCAACATGAAATCCATGATTAAATAAAAAATCATGCAATAAAATAGCAACTCGAGATTTTCCAGTTCCTGTAGTTCCTTCAATTGTAATATTTAAATTATTCATAATTAAACCTTGTCAGTAATAGCTCTAATTTCCGCCAATGTTGTTGTTTTAACTAATTGACTATCTTTAAATACAGTTTCTAAACAACCGTGGCGTTCTTGATCAACAGATACTTGATCAACTAATTTATAAACACCATCTGTTTGGGTAACCATTAATAATCCTTTAGCCGATTTCTTAATACCATTATCAGTTTTTGGATCTTTAAAGATTTCTACACCTGCACCATTAATCTCAGCATAGGTAGATTTCATGGCCATACCGTGAGTATCTCTGGTAACATATTGGAAACTGAATGAACCAATACCCAGCACAACATTACTTGATGCAAAACCTTTTTTTTCTAATCTACGGAAAATTTCCTCAGCACGTTTGTATGTGATAGAATCACCGTAAATAGCACCAATATGAGTATCTAATACTTTGTAACCCTTTTCAGTTAAAGTGCCACCGAAAATATCCCATAAACATCCAATTAAACCTTTTTGTTCAGGCGAAAGCTCAACTTCTTCAAATTCAAGCACACTACTGTTATCAATATAATAGTATTGTTTATCATAACGATTCCACTCAATTTCTACTTTAGCTTTATAATATTTGTCACCAGCTTTATAAATTCTTGTTACAATATCTTCACCGCATTCACCATGAGGAGTATCATTACGAATTTCGGATTCTATATCGTTTAACATATAGTTTTTAATCGAATCCAAACAGTCAATAGCAACATATTTTGCTGGCACAACTGGAATATCAATACCACACAGAATTTCAACTGGATCACCAGAATCCGGACGAATAATAACACGACCATCTCTAGCCATAATATCAGATTTTAATCGCGGCAATACTTCTGTTATAACACCCCAAAAATCATATGAGTCTGAAACTATAGAAACCATACCTGAAG
>JACCDY010659954.1_pt1 | contig 11459 bp, 11 predicted proteins | sample 7446391 | NCBI WGS metagenome assembly JACCDY01 (sample SAMN15323451, study PRJNA562643) | freshwater metagenome | isolation source: river surface water | place: USA:Blue River Watershed | collected 2017-08-18
CGGCTACCAAATTCGCGCTTGATCGGCTTGCTCACATTTCCTCCATCGTCGTTGCTAGCGATAGCCTACGACGGCAATGGATAACTCGTCACAACGAAAAATTCTGCGGGTCAGCCCTGCATGCGAACTTCCTCAATTAGCGAGGGACATCACAGCAGCTCTCGCGGGTAATGGCCCCACCCTCGGATTTGGAGAGGTGAACTCTGAGGTCGGCCCTAAACAGGCCGCAGTTGTCATTGGTACATCGGGCACAACCGGCAAGCCCAAGGAAATCTTTTTATCCGCACATGCTTTGATCTCCTCTGCCCGTGCCTCCAACAACTTTCTTGGAGCAAAGGCTGGAGACACCTGGTCTCTTTTGTTGCCCTTGACCCACGTTGCAGCGGTTAATGTTTTTGTTCGAGCCTTTGAACTAGGAACAATTCCTGTCGATCTTCGCAATCACTCGGGTCAGTATCCACGAGTGAACTTCACCGCAATTGTTCCAACCCAACTCTTTCGGGCGTTAAATGGGGATGATGAACTGCTCCAGCATTTACAAGGTGCGCAAAAGGTCCTAGTCGGTGGTGCAGCACTTTCTAGCGGTATCCGAAATCAAGCAACCGCTGCCGGAATAAATGTTGTTACTACCTATGGAATGAGCGAAACCTCTGGAGGGTGTGTTTACAACGGTGAAGTTCTTGAAGGTGCTGAAGTTGAAGTTCGCGGCGGATCTATCTTCATTCGCGGAAATGTTCTTGCTTTAAACCTTGAATTATCCGATGGCTGGTTTGAGACAAATGATTTAGGCGAGTTCATCGATGAGAAACTTGTTGTTATCGGTAGATCTGATGATGTGATTATTTCTGGTGGCGAAAATCTTTCGCTTAATAATGTTGAAAGTGTTTTAAATGAGAACTTTCCTGCTATTCAATGTGCCGCCTTTGCTGTTGATGATCCGCAATGGGGGCAAAGTTTGCATATCGCAGTTGTTGGCGAAGTAGATAAAGCCGGCATCGTCTCTGTTCTTGAAGCAAAGATTGGCGCTTTCGCAAAGCCAAAAGGTATTCATTCCGTGAACTCGCTACCATTGCTCGGTATCGGAAAAGTAGATCGCAAGAGATTGGCGCAAGAGATACCAAATGAATAAGTGGATACTTGGCGCGCGCCCTCGCACCCTTCCGGCAGCAATCGCACCTGTAGTTGTTGCAACCGCACTTGTTGGACCTGATTTCGATTGGTTTCGTGCTGCCTTAGCGCTCAAGGTTGCTGTGTGGCTCCAAATCGGCGTGAACTTTGCAAATGATTACAGCGATGGCGTGAAGGGAACAGATGCCGACCGGGTTGGTCCGGTTCGCCTCGTTGCAAGTGGTTTGGCAGCTGCGAAATCTGTAAAGGCTGCAGCATTTATCTCCTTTGCGATCGCGAGTGTTGCTGGCACCTGGCTGGCATTTCTAACCTCGCCATTACTCATACTTGTTGGAGTGATCTCCATTGCAGCGGCTTGGGGATACACGGGAGGTGCGAACCCTTACGGGTATAGAGGTTTAGGCGAGTTATCTGTTTTTCTCTTCTTCGGCGTGATCGCGACTATGGGTACGTACTACGCCCAAACAGAAGAGCTCACACTTTTGAGTTTCATAGTCTCTATTCCAATGGGTGCACTTTCCTGTGCGATTCTTGCTGTAAACAACCTGCGCGATAGACCTAAGGATGAGTTGGTTGGAAAGCGAACCGTTGCTGTACGAATCGGAGATCGAAATGCACGTCGTATGTACGTTGCTCTGCTGGCGCTTGCTCATGTTGCAGCGATCGCCACACTGATCCCTACTGCTTTGCTTACATTGTTAGCGCTACCAATGAGCCTTTCTATTTCAAGGCAAGTTCTAAGTGGTATTTCAGGAAAAGAGCTGATTCCTCTTCTTGGAAAGACTGGCAAGTTGCAAATGTTTTTTTCTATCTTGCTTGCAGTTGGCTTAGGGATACAATAAGAGCATGTCAAGAATAATCCCGTTGGTTCTAGTCTTTGGATTAACCATCTACGCGTTGATTGATTGCGCGCGCACCGATGAGTCACAGATTAAGAATCTTCCAAAATGGGGATGGTTGCTGATCATTATTATTTTGGGACCACAAGCTGTTGCTATTGGTCCGATTGCATATTTAGTCGCGGGCAGAAACAAGCCAAAGCGGGGTAAGGCACCTAAGCGCCGCATACTCCCACCTGATGATGATCCAGATTTCCTAAAGAAGCTCTAAAGCCCAGAGTAGGTGTGCTTTCCAGTTCCCCAAATGTTTATATAAACATAGTTAAACAAGAATGTAGATCCGGCGAATAGGCAGAGCCATGCCGCTCGACGACCACGCCAGCCAACTGTTACGCGGGCGTGTAGATATGCAGCGTATGCAACCCAAGTAATAAAGGCCCAGGTCTCCTTTGGATCCCAGCCCCAGTAACGACCCCAAGCACTTTCTGCCCAGATAGCGCCTGCAATAACTGAAAATGTCCACAGTGGAAAAACAAATGCAACTAGTCGGTATGAGAGCTGATCAAGAGTTTCTAGATCTGGAAGACGCTTTGCCCACTCTGGGCGCTCACCCTTTTGCTCAACACGATCCAAGTACAAATATGCACTAGCAATAACATTTGAAAGTAGAAAGACTCCACCGGAAATAATTGCTGCAGAGACGTGAATAACAAGCCACTCTGATTTAAGTGCTGGAACAAGTGGAGCGCTTGGAACATACAAAACTGTAATTGCGGTTCCGATTGTTAAAAGAACAGAGAAAGAAACTAATAACCCGAGCCAGCGAAGATCGTACTTTCGAAGCGCCATAAGGTAAGCACCTGTAAATGCCAACGCTCCAGTGATTGAAAACTCGTACATGTTTCCCCATGGCACTCGGCCAGCGGAGATTCCACGAGCAACTACTCCAGCAAATAAAAGAAAGAAGCCAAGAATCATCATGGCGGTTGCTATGCGTGCAATCTTCTCGGTGCGTTTGTAATCCAGGGTTGCCTTCTTATCAGTCGGAACCTTTACCGCCCAAGCGGTTTCAATTAAGTGAGCTATGAAAGAGATCGCATAGACAGCCATTGCCGAATACACCAAGTAATTTGATGCATAAGCCCATGAACGTGACATTTACTTCTCTCCCTTTAACATTTTCACAAAACCTTGCATTTCAAGATCTAACCCAGGCGCCGCATTCTTTGCTAATCCTGCAACTTCGATCTCATCGCCTACGCGAATCCAAATTCGACGTCTGCGTGTAAACAATGAAGCTAACAACCCGAGGATGGCAACAATACCTCCAAGTAATGCAAGATGCTTTCCGGGATCTGCCACAAAGTTCAGGTTTACCCATTGCACATAACCTTCAAAGGTGATCGATCCGCCTTGATAAACAAAGCTTTCACCTGGCTTTAAGCCCTTAAGGCCGATCTGCGTCATATCACTTGTATCAATTCGATAAACAGATTGAGGAATTCCTGAGTCCAAACCTAAATCACCGCTCCACACAGAAAGTAGCAAGCGAGGATTTAGCGCCTTAGGAAAAGCACTTGCTCCACCATTTGCTCCATCGCGTACATATGTCGGAAGGAAAGAACCCAAGAAACCAATCTGTGGATCTGCATCAGGAACTTTGATAGCACCGATTGAACGAAGGTTTGCATCTTGCGGCAAGAAAGTTACTGGGCCTTGGAATGCAACATCGCCTTTGGAGTCTCTTACTGTGACAACTGGTGCATATCCATTGGCTTGCAAATAAACACGCGTTGATCCGATTGTCATTGGATCATTTACCTTGATGGTCTTCTTTTCAATAGTTGTCGAACCTTCGCGGAGCAAAGAGACATCAAGTGTGTAATCTTCAGGGGCGCTGGTTTGAACGTTGTACTCGGCGACAAACTTATCTGCAGTTAACATAAAGGCCGGAATATTTGAATCCCGATATAACTTTCCGTAAGTCAGAGTGTCGTAACTTGTGGCGGTGTTAACAAATCTTTCTCCAACATTAACGATTGCTTCTCCGCGCATTCCAAACAGGGAGCTAAAGCTGATACCAAGCAGAATCAAGATAAGTGCTAGGTGAAAGAAGAGGTTTCCGGTTTCACGGGTAAAACCCTTTTCAGCAGAGATTGAACCCTCAGATTCGAGCACTCTAAATCGGTTTGATTTAAACCAAGCGCGTGCGAGCTCAAGTTCATTACCTTGAGCGCTCCAACTCTGGTGGTGCTCCAAGCGCGAGAGATTCTTAGGTGTTGCTGGTGGCAGCGCGCGCGCAGCCTTGAAATGCTCAAAGGTGCGAGGCAAGACGCAACCAATTAATGAGATAAAAAGCAGAATGTAGATAGCGCTAAACCATGGTGAGCCGTAGACATCAAAGAGGTAGAAACGATCCATCCAGCGTGCTTGTTCTGGAGAATCCTTGAAGTACTGGGCTACATCTAGCGGGGCTTGAGTCCGTTGCGGAACTAGCGAACCTGGAATAGCCGCTATTCCAACTAATAAAAGAAGAATGAGGGCGGTTCTCATACTTGTTAACTGTCGCCATGCGTAACGAAGCAATCCAACGCTATCGAGTTCAGGGATTTGTGTTTGTTGACTCATTAGATCACCGGAATAAAGTCAGAGATAAGAGATCGCATTGAGTTCATGATCTGACTCCAGAAACCAAGAACTTGCAGTAAGCCAAGTGTAATCAGGAAGATTCCGCCAATTTTAGAGATCAAATCTCCGCGACGATAAATAAGCGAACGAAGCTTTGCTGATTTATCTAAGGACAAACCTGAAAGTATGAAGGGCAGACCTAAACCTAAGCAGTAACCAAGTGAAAGAATCGCACCTCGCACAGCGCTTGACTCTTGGAAAGCCAAAGTTTGCACAGCTGCAAGCGCTGGACCAATACATGGAGTCCAGCCGATTCCAAAGAGAATTCCAAGCATTGGTGCACCAAGTAAGCCACCTGTGGTGCGCATCTTTGGACGAATTGTTGGAGAAAATGGAAAGCGTCCATAAAAGACAAAACCTAAAAATATTGTCAGGATTCCGAGAATCCGAGAGATTAGCTCTTCATTTGCTGACAGCTGATTTCCTAAGCCACCAAAAACCGCACCGTAGGAAATGAAAACCAAGCTAAATCCCAAAACAAATAAGACAGATCCCAGAAGAACTTTTCCGCGGCTTGCTGAGAACCCTGCCGCAAAGGATAGGTAGCCAGGAACAAGAGGCAGTACACACGGTGAGAGAAATGAAATCACACCAGCGATAAATGCAAAGGGAAAGGCTGTGACTACAAACCCTGAAAAAATCTGTTCGACAAAGAAATCTCTCATTCTGCAGATACCTTATCGATCAGCTCTGTAAGTGATGCAACGGTGACTACACCTGAAATACGAGCAGCCACACGCCCAGTTTTATCCAGTATCACCGTCGTAGGAATCGCATTAGCGGGCAAAGAGCCCTTAAAACCCAAAAGAATTGAGTCATCAATAAGGGTTGGATATGGAATTTTAAATCTGCGTTCAAATGCTTCAGCGTTAGCTGGGTTGTCTCGAGTCAAAATTCCGATGAATGCAACATCGGGGTACTTGTTTGCCATTGCAACTAGCGTTGGAGCTTCAGCGCGGCAAGGTGAACACCACGATGCCCAGACATTAACAACTGCAACCCTGTCCTTTTCGTAGGTGTAATTGACACCTTTTAAAGTCATTCCAGTAATTGCAGGTGCAATCTTTCGATCTGAAGCTTTGATGTAGGTCGTTGATCCATCGCCCGATACAAAACTTTCTTCAGAAGTTGTGCTGCCCCCGCCACCACATGCGGTTAATGCAAGTGCAAGCACAATAAAGGCGAGGAGTTTTTTCATTACTTCTTCTCTGGCAATAAGTGACGAGCAGGCTCAGAGTATGTGAGTCCTGAAATCATTCCTTCATCATCAAAGTGAACACTTGTTACCGACGCTAAAGAGCATTCACGTTTGCGTGGATCATGCAATAGGCGACGATTTTCAATCGCGCTTCTTAAAATCCAAATCGGTAGTTGATGAGATACACAAATTGCATCTTTACCTTTGGCAGCATCGCGTGCAGCAAAGATCGCTGCAAGCATGCGGTTGATCTGCTCCTCGTATGGCTCGCCCCATGAAGGCTTCCATGGATTCCATAAGTGTTTCCAGGCAGCTGGATGACGCAAAACTCCATCACCGACACCAAAAGGCTTTCCTTCAAATATGTTTGCTGCTTCGATCAATCGGTCATCAGTTGTAATTGCAATCTTGTGTGCTGCGGCAATTGGTGCAGCGGTTTCCTGAGCACGCTGTAGGGGTGAGACATGAAGTGCTCCAAGATCTAAAGTTTTAGACCATTCGCCAATTGTTTTTGCCATCTCCTGCCCACGCTCGGACAATCTCCAACCAGGCTGGCGTCCATACAAAATCTTCTCGGGATTGTGGACTTCTCCATGGCGAAGTACATGCACCGTTGAACTCATTGGTAAAGCATAAAGCGTTTCTATTGCTCTTCTCTCGCTAAGGTAGTGACATGGCACTCACAAGCAAACGGGCTGCCTTCTTTGATGTCGATAACACGCTTATCCGAGGTTCAGTTATTTACTTCTTGGGCCGGGGTATGTACCAGCGTGGTTACTTCACCAAGAAGGATATTTCTCGATTTGTATTGGCCAACCTGAGATTTCGCTTAACGGGTAAGGAAAACACTGAAGAGATCCAAAGGTTCCAAGATGCTGCCACAGATTTCATTGGTGGACACAACGTCAAAGATATAGAAGCAATCGCTCAAGAAATTTATGATGAGTTTGTTTCACCTGCAATGTGGCAGGGAACAATTGATATCGCACAATCTTTAGTTGCTGAAGGCATAGAAGTTTATTTAGTAACAGCTGCGCCAGAAGACATGGCTGTCTTGATTGCAAAGCGATTAGGTTTGACTGGCGCTCTTGGCAGCAAGGCTGAAATCGAAAACGGCACGTACACGGGCGGAATGGTTGGAGCATTGTTACATGGAAAAGAAAAAGCGGTTGCTGTAACCGCACTTGCACAAGAAAAGGGTTTTGATCTTAAGGAGTGCTTTGCATTTTCAGATAGCAACAATGATTTGCCGCTCCTGCAATGTGTTGGACATCCATCGGCAATTAATCCAGATGCGCTTTTAACTTTACGTGCGATGGCTGAAGGTTGGCCGATTCATGATTTCCGCAAGGCTCGATTCATCGGCAAGGCGATCTCTCCTTTGGTTGTTCGTCTGGCAGCCCTTGGAACCTGGCTTACCCCGCGTAAACGAAGAGGCTGATTAACAAGAAGATCAGATATGCCAGTAATGTAGGCAAGTTATGGAAATGCGCTCCTTCTCCGACTACCTACGTAGTGTTGATGATGCTGCCTTCTTAAATCTCTTCGTCGCGCGTCCTGATCTAATAACTCCAGTTCCTTCTGACATCGCATCCCTTGCTGTGCGTGCATGTTCTGCTCCAAGCCTTGCGCGAGCCATTGATTCTCTCAATCAGTGGCAGTACCAAGTGCTAGAGGCTGCTGCTTCAGTTAATGAGCCATTTACTGAAAAACAGGTTGTCGCACTTACCGAAAAAGAGGCTAAAGCAGCCTTGGCACACTTAGTAATGATTGGTTTGATCTATCCATCAGATGATGGGCTGCGTCTTCCCACACAACTGCGTGAAGTAATTGGTGCAGAGCCAGCAGGTTTAGGACCTGCTTCTATGGCAAAGTTGAAGTTAGCTGAACTAGATGAAGCACCACTAGATGCACAAAAGGTTTTAGAGCGCCTTAAGTGGGGACCTCCTCGCGGAAGTGTTGGTGACATTAAGAATCCAGGGCCAGGTGTCGGGTGGCTATTAGAAAAGAAGTTCTTGGTTCCACTCGACCAACGAACTGTGATTTTGACACGCGAAGTTGCAATCCAATTGCGCGGCGGAAAGATTCATAAGGAACGTTTTGTTTCAGAGCCAAAGTTGGCTGGCAGTAAACGTGATGAGCGACAGATAAATCTTGCTGCGATCGCAAATGTTTCAACTGTTTTACGCTGGGTTGAGGAGCTGCTTAACTTTTGGGCTGATGAACCAGCAGATGCATTGCGTGCTGGTGGACTAGGAGTACGAGATCTAAAGGTGATTGCCACACATTTAGGTGTCGATGAATCTTGTACCGCGTTCATTGCAGAACTTGCATACCTAGCATCGCTTGTAAGTATTGATGCGGATGAAAGAATCTTGCCGAGCAACAAGTTTGATATCTGGTTAATGCAAAGCCCTGCAGATAGATGGCAGATGCTTGCATCGCAGTGGTTGATTACATCCAGAGTAAGCGGATTAGTTGGACGTGCTGAAGCAAAGAATGTCGCCGCCCTTGGTCCAGAGCTTGACCGAGTTAACGCTGCCCGCGTGCGTGCCTTAACCCTTGAACTCTTGCGAGAAAACCCAGGAGTTGCACCTGATTGGAATAGCTTCAAAGCGCTGCTCTCGTGGCGTGCACCAGTGCGTCGAAACTCATCTCTACAAGAGGAGTTAGCCGAATGGACGCTGCGTGAGGCTGAGTGGCTTGGAATAACCGGGCAAGGTGCAATCTCTAAGTTTGGTCTCGAATTTCTCAATGGTGATGATCTGAGTTCAATCAATGAGGATCTACCAAAAACCGTTGATCATATTTTGATTCAGAGCGACAACACCGCGATTGCTCCGGGGCCTTTGGAACATGAGATTTCTCAGGCACTTGCCATGATGGCTGAAATCGAAAGTCGTGGCGGTGCAACGGTCTATCGATTTACAGAAGCAACTATTCGACGCGCTCTAGACCATGGCAAAACTGGTGATGAAATCAAAACCTTCTTAACAAAAACATCTAAGACACCGATGCCGCAACCATTGGAGTACTTGATCGCAGATGTTGCAAAGAAACATGGAAAGCTTCGTGTAGGAAATACCTCCTCATTTATTCGATGTGAAGATACCGCTTTGATTTCGCAAATCATGAATGACAAAAAGCTTGAACTTCTTTCGCTACGAAGAATTGCGCCTGAAGTTGTTATTTGTGACATGGATGCAACTGATGCGATGCGGGTTTTGCGTGAGGCCGGTTACTTGCCTGCAGGAGAGTCTGCAAATGGAATGATTCTTGCCGGGCCTAAATCAAATCGTGCGATCGCAAAACCTAGACCACCACGAATCATTGGTGAGATCGAAACACCAACACCCGAGGTAATTAGCGCGGCTATAAGAGTTTTGCGTACCGGCGAAAAATCCACACACCGTCAATCAAAGCTGCGCCAAGTAGCAAGTGAGGCTTTAGGTCAACTGCCTCGAACAACAGCAAATGAAACGATGGAGATTCTCAATCAATTCATCGCTGAAGAGAAAACCCTCTCAATCGGGTATGCAGATAACAATGGTGGCGTAACGCATCGAATCATCGATCCCATCCGAATAAGCGCTGGAGCCTTAATTGCCAAGGATCATGCAACGGGCGAGGTCCAATCCTTCAGAATTCCCCGCATCACAGGCGTAGCCCCGCTATAGACTTACCCCATGTTGGCAGACCTTGAAGCATTGGTGAAGTTGGAGTCTCCAACTGAAGATCTTCAGTCATGCCGCGATGTGATCGCACTTGCAAATCAGATTGCTACTCGAGTTTTAGGTACACCTGCAGATATCCGCGAAGTTAATGGTCGCCCAGTTTTTTGGTGGGGATCAGCAACACCCGATGTCGTTGTACTTGCTCACCTAGATACCGTTTGGCCAAAGGGTTCATTTCAACCGCTGTGGCAGGTAGAGGGAACGGCAGCTCGTGGTCCTGGAGTCTTCGACATGAAAGCTGGATTTATCCAAGCTCTTTATGCGATGAAGGGAATCACCGGAAACGTTGCGCTGATAGCAACGACAGATGAAGAAACTGGCAGTGCAACAAGCAAAGAGTTCATCAAAGAGATTTCAGCAAAGGCAAAAGCGGTTTTGGTTTTAGAGGCAACACTTAATGGCAAGGTAAAGACTGGAAGAAAAGGTACAGCGATGTACCAGGTCAAGATTCATGGCAAGGCATCTCATGCTGGACTTGAACCCGAAAAAGGGGTTAATGCCACAACTGAAATCGCACATGCAGTTTTAGCAATTGCTGCAATGGAAAATCCAGAGCATGGAACAACGGTTGTACCTACAACCTTGCATGCAGGAAATACAACAAACACAGTTCCAGATCTTGCTGTTTTAGATATTGATATCCGTTCCTTCTCAATGGCAGATCTACAGCGGGTAGATGCTGCGATCAAAGCATTAAAGCCGGTTAATCCAAATACCCGTTATGAAATTACTGGTGGCTTCAACCGTCCACCTTTGGAAACAACTTCAACTATGGCTCTGTATGAGCGTGCAGAAAAGGTGGCAAAAGAGCTTGGAATGCCACCATTAGGGCACGCATCTGTGGGCGGAGCTAGTGATGGAAACTTTGCAGCCGCTGCAGGCGCTCAAGTTCTAGATGGTCTTGGAGCTGTTGGAGATGGCGCTCACGCCGCGCATGAATGGGTAGACATCAGTACCCTTGAAGATCGCAGCAATTTATTACATGCGCTAATAAAGGATTTACTTGATGAGTGATGGTCCACTAATTGTTCAGAGCGACAAGACGCTTCTGCTCGATATCGACCATCCAATGTCAGTTGAATGTCGCCGAGCAATCGCTCCCTTTGCAGAGCTAGAGCGCTCCCCTGAACACATCCATACATATCGCCTAACGCCACTTGGATTGTGGAATGCGCGTGCTGCAGGACATGATGCAGAGCAGGTTATCGATACCTTAATTAAGTACTCCCGTTATGCCGTTCCACACTCAATCCTTATCGATGTTGCAGAAACAATGTCACGTTACGGGCGTCTACGACTTGAAATGGATCCAGTTCATGGATTGATCTTGGTGACAACTGATACAGCTGTTCTTGAAGAGGTAATCCGTGCCAAGAAGATTGCACCATTGCTAGGTGCACGAATTGATGCCGAGACAATCACAGTGTTGCCAAGTCAACGTGGACAGATTAAGCAATCGCTGTTGCGACTAGGTTGGCCAGCTGAAGATTTTGCAGGTTATGTAGATGGACAAGCACATGAGATTAATCTGCAACAAAAGGATTGGAAGATTCGTCCATATCAAGAGCTAGCGGCTGAAGGTTTTTGGCATGGTGGCTCAGGTGTTGTTGTTCTTCCCTGCGGTGCTGGAAAAACAATTGTTGGCGCCGCTGCAATGGCACATGCAAAGGCCACCACACTTATCTTGGTAACTAACACAGTTGCGGCACGTCAATGGCGTGATGAACTGCTCAAGCGCACCTCTTTAAATGAGGATGAGATTGGTGAGTATTCAGGTGCGAAAAAAGAGATTCGCCCAGTAACTATTGCCACCTACCAAGTAATGACAAAGAAGAAGAATGGCGTCTACGCCCACCTAGATCTCTTTGATTC
>JACCDY011125464.1_pt1 | contig 11455 bp, 12 predicted proteins | sample 7446391 | NCBI WGS metagenome assembly JACCDY01 (sample SAMN15323451, study PRJNA562643) | freshwater metagenome | isolation source: river surface water | place: USA:Blue River Watershed | collected 2017-08-18
CACAAAAATTTCATAACTTTTCATCAAAAAATATTTTAGGTAAACCGCTTTGGCAACATTCAAGAGAAGGTAATAAAATCGATGCTAGTCATATAATTAATATTTATGATATTGAATTACTAAGTATTAAAGAAATTGAGTTAAATAAAATTTATGAAAGAGTAGAAACTATAACTAGTTTGGTCCAAGGTGATTTTAGGCAAAAAGAAATCATAAATTCATGGCAAAAAATTAAAAATCAAGATTTAAAATTACCATTGTTAAATATTAAAATATTTTGTAGTTCTGGAACCTATGTAAGAGTCCTGATCGATGAAATTAGTGAAATCTTAAATTTACCAATTTGCGTTTATTCAATTAATCGGGATAAAATTTTAAATGATTAAAATTTATGCTACCATATAGTAATGAAATCATTTTTTGACAAGTATTTAAGAGAATTTGTTTATGGTGCACTAGACGGTACAGTTACAACTTTTGCTATTATTGCCGGAGTTGCTGGAGCTAATCTTAGCCCAAGTATTGTTTTAATATTGGGGATATCCAATGTTTTAGCTGATGGTTTTTCTATGGCATCTGGAAACTATTTATCAGAAAAATCACATCGAGACCAAAATAACGATATTCCAGAAAGTAGGCCTCTTCATATGGCACTTGCAACATTTTGTTCTTTTGTTATTGTTGGGGTTATTCCACTTTTACCATATTTTATAAGCTATGTATTTAACATTTGGCAAGGTAAACAATTTTTAGTGTCTATAGGTTTTACATTTTTAGCTTTTGTTATAATTGGTCAAGTTCGAGGTAAAATAACAAATACAAATAGATTTAATTCAGCTATTGAGACTTTGTTTATTGGTGGGGTTGCTGCAACTGTTGCTTATTTTGTTGGATCTTTCTTAAAAGGTCTTTCTATTTAAAATCAATTTCTTTACTACCTTCGGGTGTTACTTTTTCTATTATAAATTTACCATCTATAAAATCAGCTTTTGTAATTTTAATTCTTTTATTATCTTTAAAAAAATAAAGTCCAGGCCAAGGGTAATATGCGCGCCATTTTGCCCATAATTCTAAATCAGGATTATTTATTTTTATTTCACCATCTTGTTTGGTGATTTTTTTTGTAAAAGTTTCTTGGGTATGATTTTGTTCAATTGTTCTTATATCGTCATTTAACCATTTAGGGCTTATTTCACATAACATATTTGCACCTAATATAAATAATTTTTCTCCAATATCTTTTGCAAATTCTTGACCAGTTAAATTATATTCTTCCTGAGCTAAAATTGGTCCATGATCAACATCTTGATCAATTAGCATTATTGTTACCCCAGTTACACTGTCTTGGTTAAGAATTGGTCCAATATCTGGTGCTGGCCCGCGGTAAAGTGGTAATAAAGAAGGATGAATATTTAAAATCCCTTTCGGGAATAAGTCGATTAAACTTTTAGGGAGGATTTTATTATAAGCTGCAACAACAGCATAACTAGGATTAAAAGACATTATATAATCAATGGCTTCTTTGTTTATTTTTTCTGGTTGAAAAACTTTTATATTATTTTCCTCGGCATATGTTTTAACAGGGCAAGGGGTAATTATTTGTTTTCGGCCAATTGGTTTGTCCGGGGAACACACAACAAGCTCTGGTTTATACCCATTCTCAATTAATACTTTTAATGATGCTAAAGCATATGTTGGTGTTCCAAAATAAATATATTTAGACATATTATTTTTTCATTTTCTTTTGTTTTTCCAAGCTTCTGGACTCACCATCTTTTATATTAATTGCATTATCGATAAATAAAATTCCATCTAAATGATCAATTTCATGTTGAAAAATCTCAGCTAAAAGTCCTGAACCTTTTATTTCAAAATATTCGCCATTTTCATTTTGAGCTCGAATATGAGCACGACTAGCTCGACGGATATCACCATAAAGCGGTCGTACTGATAGGCATCCTTCATGCATTAATTTTTTATCTTTTGAAATTTTTATAAATTCTGGGTTAATACAAACAACATCTGCATCTTCTATTTTTTCTTCATTTGTTTTATTAAAAACTCTATTTGAAATTATAAAAATCCTTTTATTAATAGCTATTTGTGGTGCAGCCAAAGCAACCCCATCATTTTCTTCCACTAGGGTGTCTTTCATGTCTTTAATAATCTTTTTTAATTCAGGGCTATTAAATTCATCAGCTGTAACTTTTTCAGAAATTTTACGCAATATTTCATTTGGATTTTGAATTATTGTTCTCTTCATAGGGTTATTTTATTTCTTTCAAGTATTCAACCAGTTTATCTATTTTAACTGTTTTTTGGGAATGTTTTTGCATGTCTTTAACTATCACACTATTTTCAAGTGCTTCTTTTTGTCCAAAGATTATTACGTATGGTACACCGCTCCTTTCAGCAGTAGCTAGTTGTGATGTTAGACTATCTTTAGTTAATGATTGTAGTACTGGAATATGAGCTTTACGCAGTATATCAATAACTGGTAATGCTTTTAGTTTAGCATCAAACCCTAATTGAATAAAATAACACTTTGGTTTTTTGTTTATTTTTGGAGACAAATTAGTGCTCCAAGGAGCTTCAATTACTCGGTCCATTCCAATACCAGCACCTATTGCTGGGATTTCTTTTTTGCTTCCTAGCATTGTTCCTAAATAATCATAACGTCCACCCCCAGCTAAAGCTAGCGGTCCGGTTTCATCATCACCTTCATCAATTATTTCAAAAACAGTATGAGTATAGTAAGAAATTCCACGGACTAAATTTTTATTTAATCTGTATGTTATACCCATCTCATCCAAGTATTCCAAAACTTCTTTTAAATGTTTTTTTGATTCAGGGTTAAGTGATGCTACTGATTCTGGAGCTTCAACATTAATAGCAATCATCTTAGGGTCTTTGGAATCCAATAACCGCAAAGGGTTAGTCTTAAGACGTTCTCTTGCCTCGGCAGGCATACTGCTTAGGTGTTTTTTGTAATATGATGTTAATTCTCTAAGATATGCAGTTCTGGATTCTTTGTCTCCAATACTATTAATATCAACTACTAGATTTTTTGCACCGGCTTCTTCAAGAATCACTACTGTGGTTTTTATTATTAGTGCATCGGCTATGCTTTTTTTAGTTCCAAGAACTTCTAGATTAAATTGGTGTAATTGACGGTAGCGTCCACGTTGTGGTTTATCATGACGAAAAACAGGTCCAGAAGAATAGAGCATCACTGGTTGAGTTTCACTTTGCATTCCATGTTCGATATATGCTCGCATAACACCTGCTGTAAATTCTGGGCGAAGTGCTAATTGGTCACCACCTTTGGTTTTTAATGTATACATTTCTTTATCAACAATATCAGTTCCGGCACCAATTGTTGTTTCAAAAAGTTCTTGTTGTTCAACTATTGGAACTGCAATTGGTTTAAAACCATAATATACTGCAACCTCTTGAGCTTTTTCAAATAAACCTTGATAAGCATAATATGCATCACCCATGATATCGTGCATACCTTTTGGACTTTGAAATGGTTCTTTGCGTGGTTTGTTTGTAGACATAATTATTTTTTATTTAGATTAATAATATTATTTAACATCAAAATTATAAGTTTCTTGGCCAGGTAGTACATCTATATTAGAAAAAGGGTATAGTCTTATTAATGCACGTCCTGTCGCTAATTTTCTTGGTAAGAATTTCCACATTCGTGAATCATAACTTTCAGCGCGGTTATCACCCATAACGAATAATTGGTCTTCCGGAACAACAATATCAACTAAACTTTCATATGAATGATTAACAACATATGGTTCATCTAATAATAATGTTTGGCCTTCTTTTGTTTTAATTGTAACTGTACCGTTAATTATACTGATTGTGTCACCAGGAAGACCAATTAATCTTTTTACAAAATGTTCTTTTTTATTTAGAGGGTATTTAAACACAATAACTTCACCTCGTCTTGGTTCTCTAAGATGGTAAGATAGTTCGTCAACTATTAAATAGTCATGGTTCTTTAGTGTTGGATCCATTGACCGGCCATTAACTAAAAATGGTTGAGCTATAAATAAACGAATAGGGATAACGATAATTAAAGCTAAAAATATAAATTTAATTATATCCCAAATTGATTCTTTCTTTTTATGTGTCATGGAGCACATTATATCACAAAAATAGTTTGACATAAAGTCAATTTTGTATTTTGGTGTTTTATTATAAACCCCTCCTTGCCTCCCCTTATCAAGGGAGGAATAGTCGCAATTGTTTTTTTTGTAACTATTTCTCGCCCTGATAAGGGAGAGATTAAGAGAGGGTTTGTTTTGTGCTATAATATACACATGATACCTATAATCGGACTTGGTAACCCAGGAGATAAATATAAAAATACTCGCCACAATGTTGGCTGGCAGGTTTTAGACATATTAGCAGATGGTAAAAGCTTTGAATATGATAAATATCTTTTATCTGAAAAATGCATTGTTCAAATACAAGGTGAACAGGTGTTATTGTTAAAACCTCAAACTTTTATGAATGAGTCAGGTAAAGTAATAGACGGAATAAAAAGAATCAATCCTTTTATGCTAAATAAAATGATTGTTATTCATGATGAAATTGATTTACCAATAGGTACTATTAAAATTGCGTATGATCGGGGTGATGGTGGGCACAATGGTATAAAATCCATTAATCATTTTTATGGTGGTAAAGATTATACACGACTCCGAATTGGAATTAGTAAAACAGGGGATAAGGGTGAATTATATAAACCCAATGTTTTAGCTGATTTTGATACACAAGATAATGAAATATTAAAAAATATTTTACCAAAATCAGTAGACGCAATTTCTAAAATCATAAACCTTGGTTACTCTGTCGCTGCAAATGAAGTAAATAAGAAATAAAAACCTGTCAATAATCGACAGGTGTAACGTTTTTGTTTTCTTTGTGGAGTATTCCAAATATTGCAACTATTGCCGATATTATTTGGAATACGCATATGATTAAAGAATCATTTTTAATCATTGCATATGCTGAGAGTAAATGCGTAATAAAATAAAGAATCCAACCGATAACATTTTTCTTTAGTGATAATAATAAAGTTCCAGTGAGTCCAAATACTGTCGCATAAAATTGAATAATTCTTACTGGGTTAGATTCTTCTCGCGTTAATATCCATAAACAAGTAATAATTGTTAATGTAATAACTATAACTTTTAATTTCATTTCCCAGTATCGTAATATTTTTTGTTTTTTTAAATCTTGTGATTCTTCTACTTTAACTATTATATATCCATAAAAAAGTAATGTTATTAATGCATAGTTATAAACTATCATCACTTTAAAATCTTGATTTTTTGTAAAGAAATAAATAGTTGTAAGAATTACGGCAAGAATACCGCTCATCCACCCAAAAGATTTTGTTGTTAAATTTTTAGGTAGGTTTCTTTTTAAAAAAGGGGAATATTTTTCATAAATCCAATTATTAATTAGGATTTTGTTATAAAGTGCCAATATCCCAGACACTGTTTGAAGTAGTATGAACATATTTTAAATTTATAGAAATTATACATAATTTTAGTTAACATGTCAATAACTAAAAAACCACACATTTGTGTGGTTTTTTAGTGATACTAGCAACTAGAAACTAATTACCAGAACCTAGCCTATGCTTTCTTTTCTTCTTCCATTAAGACCAATGTCATTCTTTGATTTTTTGGTTCAAACAATGTTACTTGGAAATTATATGTTTTACCTAGAGAAAGTTTTTCTTTTAGTTTATCTTCACCGCCAACTGTAGAATGGTGACATAGTCCAGCAACACCTTGCTTGATTGAAACCAATGCACCATGTTTGTTGAATTTAATTACAACACCGCTAACAATGTCGCCCTTTTTGATTTTACCTTCAAATTCTGCCCAAGGGTTTTCCTTTAGCGCTTTGATAGAAAGAGAAATTTTACCTTCTTTAACTTCAATAACTTTTGCACGAATTGGTTCACCTAGTTTGAATAATTGACGTGGATCTTCAACCAACCCCCAATCAAGCTCACTAATGTGAACTAGACCTTCTAAACCTTCTTCAATTTTCAAAAATACTCCAAAGTCAACAATTCCAGAAACTTCACAATTTAGTTCATCACCAACATTGTATTTTGATAATGTTTCTGCACGTTCTTCCGGGTTATTTTCTTTTTCAGAAAAGATAAGTTTTCCTTCTTTTGGAATTGCAGTTAAAATTGTAACAGTTAATTTTTTACCAATAAGCTTTTTAAGCTCTACCATTATTTTATCTTTATCAGAATCATTTACGCGTGGGTAGTTTTCCGCACGTAGTTGTGATGCTGGTAAGAAACCTTGGATACCTTGCCATTCCAAGATAAGTCCACCTTTGTTGGCTTCTTTAACTGGGATGTCTAGGATTGTTTTTGCTTTGATGTATTTTTCAGCTTCACTCCAGATTAATGCTTGTTTTGCTTCTTTCAAAGATAGCTCAACATAACCTTCATCGTTTTTAATTTCAACGACTTTAGCTTTGACAGTGTCGCCAATAGCAATTTTCTTTATAATATCGCGAGCTGCGATAAATTCACGTCCGTAAATTATACCAGTACCAAATGGTGCTAGGTCTATATAAACAGACGATTTTTTAATACCGATAACCGGTCCTTCTACAAGAGCTTCTAGTTGTGGTCCAACTGCTGAATTCTCGATGATGGACTTTAATGTTGTTTCATCATGCATGTCTTAAAAGCGTTTTTATTTCTATTGGTACCTGATAAAATTCTGGGCTCCAACAGGGTTAATTAAAAACACGGGGCTATTAATAAAGACTGAGATAACATTAACATAAATTTATACCTTTAGCAAGTAATTAGATGTTTACTATATTGGATATTTTAGCTATAATACAACCATGATTGTTACATACCACGGAGAGAGTTGTTTAAAGATCCAATATGGGGATTTTATTTTGGCTTATAATCCACCTAAAAAAAGTAGTGATGGCAAGGTTCCACGGTTTGGGGCAAATGTTGTTTTAGTTTCAACCCATACTGATGCAACTAATGGTCCAGAAAATATGGAATATGGTCAAACTGTACCTTTTGTTATTGATGGTCCAGGAAATTATGAAATCACAGGTTTATCTATCGAAGGTTTTGGTGCAAGTGTTACTTTAGATAAAGAACAATACATTAATACTGTATACCGAATGAATTTAGATGGAATGAGTTTAGTATTTTTAGGTCTTGCAACAGATGAAACCTTAACCCCAGAATTTCGTGGCAAAATTGGAACTTGTGACATTATCTTTGTGCCAATTGGTCATGATGGTTTAACTAATCAAATGGCATACAAAATGGCAATTGGGTCTGACGCAGCATTAATTATTCCAATTGGGTCTGATGAATCTAAAATCAAATCTTTTTTAAAGGAAGCGGGACAAGATAAAGTCAACCCAGTTGATAAATTGACAGTTAAGAAAAAAGACCTAGCCGGTAAAGAAGGTGAAGTAGTGTTGCTTAATCCATAAATTTTTATGAGTGAAGCAATACATTTTAAAAGTAAAAAACAAAAAGCCCGATTTGCTGCAATACTTTTAACTTTTATTATAGCCATGCTTTATGTTTTATTTTCAAAGGGTAGTTTATATAAATTTAATGGTTTTAAGCAAGAGATAAATCCAGCATCGTCATTTATAAAAGATGCGACACAAGAAGTTTCAAAAGATATCGAAAAAGGTAAATCAGTAATTAATAAGAAATAATTTATGGCAAAAATATCTAAAAAATCATCTGCCGGAGCAGAAGAGAAAAATCCAAATACACCAATTTTAATTGAGCACGACAAAATCCAAGTTCGGCCAATTGTCACTGAAATGCGTGAATCGTATCTTGATTACTCGATGAGTGTTATTACTATGCGAGCATTGCCCGATATTCGCGATGGTCTTAAGCCTGTGCATCGTCGTATTTTGTACGCAATGCATGAGATGGGTCTTACTCCATCTGCACGATTTCGTAAATCAGCAGCGGTTGTTGGAGACGTACTAGGTAAATACCATCCACATGGCGATACTGCGGTTTATGATTCTATGGTGGGTATGGCGCAGGATTTTTCTTACAGGTATCCGTTGATTCATGGTCAAGGTAACTTTGGTTCTATCGATGGTGACGGAGCAGCGGCAATGCGTTATACCGAAGCCAAGATGTCCAAAATTGCTACAGTCTTTTTACAAGATTTAGAAAAAGATACAGTTAATTGGCGTCCAAACTACGATCAAACACGAAACGAGCCAGTGGTTTTACCTACAATAGTTCCAGGGCTACTTCTTAATGGGACTTTGGGTATCGCTGTTGGTATGGCAACAAATATTCCACCACATAATTTAGGTGAAGTTATGGACGCGTGTTTGCATTTTAATGAAAATCCTGAAGCTACAACTGAAGATTTACTGGAATTTATCCAAGGCCCAGATTTCCCAACAGGGGCTGTGGCATATGACAAAAAAGATATCCTGCATGCTTATCAAACTGGTCGTGGAGGTGTAACTGTTCGCGGGGAAGCTGAAATTGTTGAACAAAAAGGTGGTCAATTTCAAATAATAATTACATCATTACCTTATCGAGTTGTTAAAGCTAACTTTGTAGAATCAATTGCCGAGTTAGTTCATGAAAAAAAGATTGATGGAATTAAAGGTCTTCGTGATGAATCAACACGTGATATGCGAGTTGTGATTGATCTTAAAACTGGAGCTCATCCACAAAAAATTCTTAATTATTTATACAAACATACTCAACTCGAAGGTAATTTCAATTATAATTTGGTTGCATTGGTTGATGGTATTCCACAAACTTTATCTTTAAAAAATTTCATTGAAGAATTTATTAAACATCGTCGCGAAGTTATAACTCGTAGAACACAGTTTGATTTAAAAAAGGCTGAAGATCGGGAACATATATTACTTGGTCTTAAAAAAGCGCTTGATTTTATTGATGAAGTTATAAAAATAATTCGCGCAAGTAAGGACGGTCCGGCTGCCAAAGAAGCTTTAATCAAAAGATTCAAATTTAGCGACCTCCAGGCCACAGCAATTCTTGAAATGCGCCTCCAAAAGCTTGCTGGGCTTGAACGTAAAGCCGTTGAACTTGAACTTAAAGAAAAACAAGATTTGATCGCTGAATTAAAAAGTATTTTAGCTAACCCTAAAAAGGTTACTAAAATAATTAATGATGAGTTAACTTATGTTCGTACAACTTATGCTGATGAACGTAAGACTAAAATAGTCAAAGGTGGTCTTAAATCAATGAATGAAGAAGACCTAATTCCTGAAAAAGAATCAGTATTGGTTTACACTGCTGGTGGTTATGTTAAACGTACTGACCCTATGGAATATCGTAAACAAAATCGCGGAGGAGTCGGTACAATTGATATTGAAACCAAAGAAGAAGATTTTGTAACGATGTTGGTTGATGCTAATACTCATGCAGATTTATTATTCTTTACTAACCAAGGCCGAGCATATCAAATACGAATGTATGATATCCCCGAAGGCCGTCGTGCTACAAAGGGTAAATCAATAAATAATTTCTTATCACTTGGAGCAGATGAGAGAGTTACTTCGATTTTACCAATTAGTAAACAAGACAAAGCCCGATTTGAATCCTTAATGCTTGTAACTAAAAATGGTACAGCTAAAAAAGTCGCTTATGAATCATTTAAAGATGTTCGTCGAAGTGGGCTTATCGCAATTACTCTTGATAAAGCCGATGAATTAATTTCTGTTTTAGCTCTTGAAAAAGGCGATGAAGTAATGCTTGTTAGTTCACTTGGGCAATCAATAAGATTTAAAGAATCAGACATTCGCCAAATGGGCCGGACTGCTTCTGGAGTTATTGGTATGAAATTAGAAAAATCTGATTTTATTATAAATGTTAATTCTGTATCTAAAGATAATAAAGACTTAACATTATTTACAATTAGCGAAAAAGGTCTTGGTAAGCGTACAAAGCTAACCGAATACAAAGTTCAAAAACGTGGTGGTAGTGGGATCTTAACTTCAAAAGTAACAGACAAAACTGGTCCACTTATTTCAGCTAGAATAGCCGGGGACGATGGGGAATTAATTGCAATATCTAAAAAAGGTCAAACAATAAGAACTGATCTTAAATCAGTGCCAGTACTAGGGCGTAGCACTCAAGGTGTAAGTATTATGAAACTACGAGCTGGGGATGGATTAGCATCACTTGCAATTTTGGATTAAACCAATTATGAAACTTCTAAGTGTCATAAAAAATTTGCCACTTAAAACCAATTCTCGAATTTTGGATATTAATAATGGTATTAATATTGATTATTTTTATTTGTCTCAAATTTTCCCTAATTCTCGTTTAACGACAATTAGTAAAGATAAAGAAAAAACAAAAAATATTATAAAATCACTTGAACAAAAAAATATCACTAATGCCCATGAAAAATTTAACATCTTTCATTTTGAGTACGACAATGGGGGTACGCTACCATTTGTTGATAATTCACACGATTTAATAATAATCTCTGGGGTATTAAGAAATGTTATTTATCGAGAATCTTTTTTAAAAGAATGTTCAAGAATTTTAGCAAAAGGAGGTTTTATTTTGGTAACTGAGTTAAACGAAGATGCTCATGGTATCACAACACATCCAGATTCACGGATTTTGTTTGATGATATGCTGGAATATTTAGACACTGCAGGCATAACTATTGTTGAAAATTTTGACACAGATTCTTTTGAATATGGTATTATAGGTGTATGTTCTTAATATTGTAATGAATAATAAATAAAAATGAAAAAATTCCAAACAATACTTTTAATAATTTTCGGAGTCGGAGCACTTTTTGCTGTTATGGTTTTTGCTGGCTATATTCCAACCCCTGCTAAGAAATCAGCATTTAAAGGAACAGGTACTGTTGTTGTTTGGGGTACAATTGATGACCCAAATTTTATAAACTATATGAACGATTTAGCAGATGGAATAACGAATTTTAAAATTCGTTATGTTGCTAAAGATCCAGAAAGTTATGAATCTGAATTAATTGAAAGTTTTGCCGATGGGACCGCTCCGGATTTGTTTTTTGTTGACAATGCAACTGTCTCAAGATTTAGTGAACAAATTGAACCAATCTCATATTCTGTACTTTCACAAAAAAATTATACAAATTCTTATCCTCCTGCTTTTTCTTTATTTTTATCTAAAAAAGGAATACTTGCTTATCCTTTCTTAATTGACCCAATGGTTCTTTATTATAATAAAACTTTATTAGTTAATGAAGGTATAGTTAACCCACCAGCATATTGGGATGAATTTAATACAATTAGTGAAAAATTAACCAAAAGAGACCCAACCGGTGCTTTTATTCAAAGTACAATTTCACTTGGCCGGTTTGAAAACAATACTCATGCAAAAGATATAATCGCA
>JACCDY010023321.1_pt1 | contig 11453 bp, 10 predicted proteins | sample 7446391 | NCBI WGS metagenome assembly JACCDY01 (sample SAMN15323451, study PRJNA562643) | freshwater metagenome | isolation source: river surface water | place: USA:Blue River Watershed | collected 2017-08-18
AAGGTCATGACCGCGCTGCTGGGGGCGGTGGCGGCGGTGAGCCTGCTGGTGGGCGGCATCGGCATCATGAACATCATGCTGGTCAGCGTGACCGAGCGCACCCGCGAGATCGGCGTGCGCCTGGCCATTGGCGCGCTGGAGAAGGAGGTGCTGCTGCAGTTCCTGATCGAGGCGGTGGTGCTGTCCTCCATCGGCGGGCTGGTGGGCATCGTGCTGGCCATCCTGGCCTCCACGGGGCTGGCCAGCGCGATGAACGTGCCGCTGCAGTTCGACCCGCAGGTGATCGCGCTGTCCTTCGGGTTCTCGGCGGCGATCGGGGTGGTGTTCGGGTTCTTCCCGGCAAGGCGGGCGGCCAGGCTGGATCCGATCGAGGCGTTGCGGCACGAGTGACGTCGGATCAGCTGACTGATCGATTAAGTATTTGATTTATATTGTTTTTCCCAGTAAATCAGGAGATCTCTGATTTACTGGGAAAACTTTGCACGGCCTCATCGAACTCGAGGAAAGCCAACTGCGCGAGTTGGTGAATGCCCGTGCGACCTGGCGAGCGTGGTGCGACGCACGCCGCGAGGCGCTACAGGTCAAGGGATCGATGGTGTGGAAGGAGGTGGGCGGACGGACGTACCTGGTCCGTCGCTCGGCCAGCGGCGCACAGAAATCGCTGGGCCCACGCAACCCCGAGACTGAGGCGATGCACGCAGGTTTCCAGCCGCGCAAGGAACGCGCGCAGGCGCGCTTCAAGGCCATGCGGCAGCGACTGGACGAACAGCGAAAACTCAACCGGGTCTACAGGGTCGGGCGCACCCCCGGCGTCGTGGTGCGAATCCTCGCGGCGTTGGAGGCAGCGGATCTCGCCGACAAATTCATGGTGATCGGGACCCACGCCATGTATGCCTACGAGACGGCTGCCGGAGTGATGGTCGACAGCGGTACGCTTGCCACGCGCGACCTGGACCTGCTGTTCGACGTGCGCCAACGTGTAGCGTTCGCCACCACGCTGGCGCGAAGCGAGAGCCGTTCATTGGTCGAAGTGCTTCGCAAGGCCGATCCTAGTTTTCGCGTGATGCCGCAGCAGCTGCAGACGGCCATCAATGACGATGGTTTTGAGGTCGACATCATCCGGCGCGAGGCAACCGCCGATGACCCGCACCCGCTGCGAATGTCTGATGACGAGGAAGACTTCTGGGCGGCCCAGATCGACCAGGGAGAGCGAATCGCCAGCGGACGCAAGTTCGAGCACCTCGTGGTCGCCCCCAACGGCGAGATGGCCTCCATGCGGACGCTCCATCCTCAGGACTTCATCCGCCTGAAGCTTGAGCTTGCCCGCCGAGCGGGCCGGGACCCGCAGAAGGCACCGAAGGACAAGCTGCAGGCGCAGGTTGTCCTGGAACTATGGGATATCTATTTGCGCTTGCTCGAACCATCGCGTTGACGCTACTGGACATCCCGCTTGTGCAACGAGCCTCCCACCTGAGGCGCTGGGCTCATCTGGTGAGCTTGGCGGGAGCGAAGGTCAGTGCTCCCCCAACAACTGCACAACATGAACATGCATCAACGATTCATCACCGGATTTCTCGCGTGCACCTTGGTCCTGTCTGGCTGCGCGACATCTTCGAAGGACATCGCAGCCGCCTACATCTCACCAATCCAATACCAGAATTACGATTGCGATCAACTTGCTGCGGAAAGCCAGCGCCTGACGACCCGCGTGCAGCAACTTGGCGGACGACTGGATGAGGCGGCCTCGAACGACAAGACGATCACAGGCGTTGGCATGATCCTGTTCTGGCCCGCGCTTTTTGCCTTGGGCGGCACCAAGCAACAGGAAGCGGAATATGCGCGCCTGAAGGGAGAGGCAGATGCGATCCAGGCGGCTGCGATTGCCAAGAAGTGCCAAGGCATCCTCACTGTCACCGCAACCCCTGCAAGTCCCACTCCCGCGGCACCGGCGAAGTAATCGGACAAGTGGCCGATCCGCTCGAGGAACGCCGCCTGCTCAAGTGGGCAGCCGGCTTCCCCGGTGGATCAGTTCCAGAGCCATCCTCTCACCCATAGATCGCCGCCGTGGCCCTCGCCATCATTGGGCCCATCGTCCTCGGACAGGTTGTTGCCTTCGCAACACAACGCGCCAGCCTCCCCTTGCCGGCCGAACCAAAGGCTCATCCAATGAGCTTCAGGTCACCCAGCATGTCCGGCCCGGTATCGAATGGAGCATTGACCCCCATGAGCGAAGCAGTCCGCCTTTACCAGTACCAGCGCCTGCTCAGCACCCGCCGCGCCGTGCCGGTGCAGGAATTCCTCGACGCGCTGGAGATTTCTCCCGCCACCTTCAAGCGCGACCTGGCCAAGATGCGTGACCAGTTCGGCATGCCCATCGTGTTCGACCGGGACCGCGGCGGCTACGTCCTGGAGGCGGGCCACAGCAGCCCGCTGCCGGGGATGTGGTTCAGCCCGCAGGAGCTGGTGGCCTTGGCAACCATCCAGCAGCTGCTGGTGCAATTGCAGCCGGGCCTGCTGGCGGCCACGCTGGAGCCGTTCAAGCAGCGGCTGGGGGAATTGCTGAAAAACGAGGGGCTGGACGACGAGGCCCTGGTCACGCGGCTGCGCATCACGCACGCCGGCAAACGCGACGTGGCGCCCCAGTCGCTGGAGGCCGCCGCCACGGCCACGATGCGCCGCAAGCGGCTGCAGGTCACGCACTTCAACCGGCAGACGGGCGGCAAGCAGGCCCGCCAGATCTCGCCGCAGCGGCTGGTGCTGTACCGGGACAACTGGTACCTGGACGCCTGGTGCCACCTGCGCGAGGCGCTGCGCAGCTTTGCCGTCGATGCCCTGGACGATGTGCAGGTGCTCGAGGACGACGCCCACGAGGTCCCCGCGCCGGAGGTGGATGCGGTGGTGTACCCCGCGTACGGCATCTTCTCCGGGCGCCCCAAGGCCTGGGCCAAGCTGCGCTTCACGCCGCAGCGGGCGCGCTGGGTGTCGCTGGAGCAGTGGCATCCGCAGCAGGAATCCCGGTGGCTCGCGGACGGGTCCTACGAGCTGTCGGTGCCCTATGCGGACGACCGCGAGCTGATCGGTGACATCCTGCGCTTCGGGCCGGACGTGCAGGTGGTGTCGCCCCAGGGGCTGAGGGGCAAGGTGCAGGCCAGGCTGCTGGAGGCGGTGGGGCGGTACGTGGACGGCAATTAGTTTTGCAGGGCCTGCGCGTGGCGCGGATCGACGCACGCGGGGCATGAGTATCCATCTGTATCAGCGGCTGTCTTCCCGCGGCCGATAAACTTGCGCTTGTGTTGCCTGCATCCTTCTTTTTCGGCAAGCGCCTGGCCGTCCTGGCCGCGCTCGCATGCCTGCGCGCCCCATTTCGCTCGCTGGTGGCTGCCGGGGCCCTTGCGCTGGCCGCCTGCAGCAGCACGCCGACCGCGATTCCGGCAGCGCCTTCCACGCCGTCCATCAAGGTCGGCATCGCCCTGGGCGGCGGCGCGGCCAAGGGCTTCGCGCACATCGGCGTCATCAAGATGCTGGAGGCCAACGGTTTCGCGCCCGTGGTCGTGGCGGGCACCAGCGCGGGCAGCGTGGTCGGCGCCCTCTACGCCAGCGGCATGAATGCCTTCGAGCTGCAGGAAAAGGCCGTCGCACTTGACGAGGCCAAGATCCGCGACCTGCAGCTGTCCTCCGGCGGTTTGCTGGTGGGGCAGAAGCTGGAGGATTATGTGAACGAGCAGGTGCGCCGCCAGCCGATGGAGCGGCTGGCCAAGCCCTTCGTGGCGGTGGCGACGCGGCTGGAGGATGGCGAACGCACGGTCTTCGCCCGGGGCAACACCGGACAGGCCGTGCGGGCGTCGAGCAGCGTGCCGGGCGTGTTCCAGCCCGTGACCATCGGCAGGTACCACTACGTGGACGGCGGCGTGGTCAGCCCCGTTCCCGTCGACGCGGCGCGGGAGCTGGGCGCGGACGTGGTGATTGCGGTGGACATCTCCAGCAAGGCACGGGGCCAGGCGCCCTCGGGCCTGCTGGGAACGATCGGACAGTCGATCGCCATCATGGGCCAGCGGCTGGGACAGGCCGAGCTGGCGCGGGCCGACGTGATCGTGCGGCCGCAGGTGCTGGACATCGGCGGTGCCGACTTCACGCAGCGCGCCACGGCGATCCTGGAGGGGGAGAAAGCCGCCCTGGCCGTGATGCCCCAGGTCCGAGAGCGCGTCGCGCAGGCCGTGGCTGCGAAGGAGCAAGCGGTACGGGCCGCTCGGCAGAAGGAGGCCGAGGCCCAGCGCCAGGCCTGCCTGGAGCAGCGCTCCAGGCTGCAGAAGCTGGCGGGGGCCGTGGGGCTGGACGGCGCCTGCCCGGCGCCCTGAGGCCTGGGCCGCTCTCCTTCGAGCGGGCGCCCTGGCGTCCCACGATGCCGCAGGAGCATGTGCTCGTCCTGGTTTGATGGGAGCCCGGTGGCGCTGCAGGCTCACGCCCTGAGCCTAGGCAGCGATCCAATCGGTCGCACCCAAGACGCGAGGAGGCAGGCTTCCATGACCGCAGGCACCGCCGACATTCACCTCAAACCCCATGTGCTGGCGCGCCTGGGCCTGCCGGACATGGCTTATCCGGTACCTGTGCACGAGCTGCACGCCGTGGCGGGTGACACGGGGGAGCTGCCTTTCGCCCTGCTGCTGCTGGGACTGCAGCAAAGGGCCCAGGATGGCCAGGCCCCCTGGCGTGAACTGGAGCCGGCCATGGACCGCCTGGCCGAGTTGGCAGCGTCAGAGGACCAGCGCGACGTCGTGGTGGCCCGCAGCGACGACTGGTGGCTGGAGATTGGGCCGGTGGACCTGGGCGGGCGCATCGTGACGATACAGCGCGAGGACTGCCTGGTCTGCGCCATCTGCCCCCGGGAAGACGGACGGCTGCGCGTGGCGGTGTACCGCCCGCTGGATGCCAAGAGCATCCGGTACCTGATGGGGGCCGGGGTCCATCCGCATCCCGTCCACGGGGTGGCGATGCGGAAGAACAACTGGGAGTACCTGCTGGATCAAAGCGCGTCCACGGCCCACTGGTATGCGGCGGATCGGGGAGAGGCGTATGGGTCGCGATGGGACCGAGGGATCGGGGTTGAGTGGAATGGGGAGGTGGACGCAACCTGGTGGGCGATGCGGGAGCTTGTGCCGCGGAGAGCGGCGGCGGTGGCGACGGAGATTGGGGTTTATTACACGCTGCGTGAAGAGGCTTGATCGAGGCGCAGCATCAACGTCATCGGATGCACTGGTGACGACCTGAATCCGTAGTGTTCATAAAACCGGAAGGCGCCGTCATTCAAGGCATGGACCAGGAGCGCGCGCACCCCCGTGTTCTGACCCACGACAAGACTGCGATGAACTGCGTCCTGCAGGAGTGCGGCCCCAAGCTTCATGCCTTGAGCGCGTCGGTCCACCGCCAGCCGTGCGAGAACCATGACCGGCACCGGATCGGGCATGTTCTGGCGAACCGCGCGTGTCGCCTCACCGTGGGCGACAGCACCTGCCGCCAAGGCATAGAAACCCATCACCTGCTGGTCGCCGCCTGTCACGACAAATGTGCGGCTGGCCCCACTGGCCTGATTCCCCAACGCACGGCGCTTGAGCCAGTCGTCGAGAGTGGTTTCGCCGCAGGAGAATGCGCCCACCAGGTGCGCCGGGCCGAGAGGCTCCGGGGCTTGCAGGTTCACGAGCGCGCTTTCCAGGGTGCTTTGACTGCGAGAAGCCGCTCAAGCCCCGGGTTCAGCTGCGGCGGCGCGTCGAGCATGGTCGTGAACTGTTCAAATCGGGTCTCGTCAAGATTGAAGAAAACCTGATCGAGCAACACCGCCTGCGCCCTGTCACAGGCGGCCTCCAGCATGAAGTCGGACCGATTCTTGCCCAGCAGCTGGGCTGCTTGGTCGATCAGGTCCCGCTGCTGCGGCAAGGCACGCAAGTTGATGGCGGCATCACGCATGGGGCCTCCGAATGTGTAGACAACAGATATGCAAATGATAGGCTAATGTATAGCTGATGTCAACACGAGCACCATCACTACGCCAGCCGCTCAGCGACCAACCTGGCCGTCGGCTGCGCGGTACCCAATCCCGGTGAAGGCGCGTACGGGTCAGGCCAACGAACAAGCGCCGGCACATGGATGGCGTGAATTCGTCGAAGTCGATCCCCGTGAGAACCACGGCCACAGCCGACTGACCCTGAAAGTGAAACACGGTCTCAGCCGTCAAATCCCCCTCGGTCCAGACCGGAACTCCGTCCTCCCCATACCGCCCCGTAGGTCGCCGCAAAGTCAGCGTTATGCTGAATCGCTTGACTGAGTTCGAGCGGCCTCAATCGCCCACGCATTCTCCGCAGGCAGCGGCACAAGCCGTACCCGCATCCGAACATTTGTCCGCCGATCCCCAGCGTTTTGGAAAAGCAAACGCAGCTCCTGCGTCAATTGATTCGGCACCGCACTGCTCTCGTCCGGCTGCGCCTTCAAAACATTGAGGGCCACCTGGACGAACTTGCCGTACATGAACCTTCCATTGATTCGAACTGCTTGCCATCCATTCGGCAAGCTCGCCCGAGCCGGCCCATTCCCGAACATGACGCACAAGCCATCGCCGGAGGGGATGACATTGAATTCCAATCGATCAGGTCGCCGGGATTCCCAGTAGTCCGCGAGGCGCCATTCAACACGCGCACTGAGTGCGCGAATGAATTCGCTCTGGCTCACGGCTCGTGGCCCCGTGTAGCGAAGGATCTTCGCCTCCACATCGAACTGGAAGAATTTGCCGCCCGCCCAGGCAGCGACGGGATTGCGAACCAGGTACGCATCCCACTTGCGCTCCGGCACATCATGGAGCCCTTCCACGTCCGTCCCGTTCAGGTCCAGCCGATGGCGCTCCTCTGCGAAATGGCGCCTGAAGAAGCTGACCAGTTCGCTCATATGGATGCTTGAACGGAACCCACCCTCTTGAAGCATTGCCAGCAGCACGACCATCTTGAAGGACTTGGTCATTGCCGTGCGCTCGACCTCCGCAAGGAAATCGCCTGCTTGCGTGTTGACCTCGGCATCCTCCGATCTGGCCCACCCCATCACAATCATCAGCTCATGCCAGCTCTTGCAGCCCAGGGCCTTGATGCAGGCACGTGGTCGGTAGTGCCCCAGGCGATGCACCTCCACCAACGTCGGCGTTCGCCCAAGGTGAAGCGCCAGATCCGTGAGGTCCTGGCGAACGAGTTCCCGCAGAGGAGAAGCCCTCTTCAAGCTTTCCCGCAGCGCCTCCAACGCGAGGGGCTCCAGGTCGATGGAGACCCCCTCAGGCAATGCTGGCGGCCGTTCGCCGTCCCGTTGAAGCCGGACCAGTTGGTCGATCACATCCCTCGTTTCGAGTGCGCCTTCAATGGCGGCGCCGACCAGGAATGGCAACTTGAAATGGGCCCTGCGATAGTTACCAAGGAAATCAAGCACCGTGAGATACGACTTGCCGGGGTGAAGCCTCAAACCACGGCCAAGCTGCTGCAGGAAGACCGTCATCGACTCCGTTGGCCGCAGGAACATCACCAGGTCGACGCAGGGAATATCAACTCCCTCGTTGAAAAGGTCGACGGTGAACAATACCTGAAGCTTTCCGGACGCAAGGCTCGTTATGGCCTGTGCCCGGTTCATCGACCCATCCCCTGAATGGACCGCAGCGGCCGGCACGCCCGCATCAGTGAAGGCGCGCGCCATGAACTCTGCGTGCGCAATCGAAACGCAGAAGCCAAGTGCTGCGTTGCTGCCGTGCGCGCTGAACTTCTCCAGCACCAGTGACGTGCGCTCCGGAGAAATTACGGCCTGGGTCAGCCGCTGAATGTCGTACCCCGTGCCAGACGCATTGAGCAAATCTGGACCATAGGTCACGCGATCAGCGATTCCGTAATAGCGGAAGGGAACGAGCCAGCCGTAGGAGATCGCATCAAACAATCCAACCTCATACGCCACGTTGCCATGGCACAGTGCCATGAGGTCACGGTTGTCCCCGCGGAATGGCGTCGCGGTCAACCCCAGAAGAAACTTCGGCTCCAGCACCGCCAGCAAGCGTGTATAGCTGTCTGCAGCCGCATGGTGAAATTCATCGATCACAACGTAGTCGAAACCTGCCGAGGCTGCGTTGGCGAGCCAACTTTCCTGCGACAGGGTCTGAATGGACGCCAGGACGATGTCACGATCAATATCGCTGCGTCCATCGCCAACGAAGCCGCAGCTTCGCTGGGGGTAAAGCGCCTGAAATGCCCGACATGCCTGGTCGAGCAGCTCCTGGCGATGCGCTATGAAAAGCACCCGATCGAAAGCCCCAGCATCAAATGCTGCGAGATACGTTTTTCCCAACCCGGTGGCCGCGATCACCAGCGCACGTGTTTCTCCGTCAGCCCTCAGGCGCTCCAGTTCGCGCAGGGCCAGTTCCTGAACCGGTCGAGGCGAGATGGCAGGCACGGGCTCCGCCGGATGGAGCCCTGGGGCGGCGTCCAAGAAGGCACGAGGTTTCCTGCGCTCTCGATAGCTCCCAATCCATTCCGGCGACAAAGGCGCCGAGTGCGAATGGGAAAAGAAGTCGTCGAACTGGCGCCTGACCTCGGCGATGGGATAGCCCGGATCGATGTCAAGGACCGACCAGGTCCATTCCACGCCATCACGCAGGCCGCTACGCGAGAAGTTGGCAGATCCGATGAACGCCCGGCCACTGCCGTCGAGCCGTTCAAACCAGTAGGCCTTCGGATGGAAGCTCCGGCCCGGGTGACTGAAAACGCGGACCTCCAACCGGCCATGCCATTCAAGCATTCGCTCCAACGCTTCGGGCTCGGTCACATCAAGGTAGTCCGTCGTGAGCAGCTTGATCTCGGCGCCGCGCAGCAGGGCCGCTCGCATGGCGCCTTCCATCAGGTCCAGCCCGCTACCCATGATGAACGCGACCGCGAATCCAGCGGCACGGCACTGCTGAAGCTCCGCTCTCAGCGCTGAAAGGAGGGAGTCGCTGCCACCGACATGCAACCTCGCAAGCTTCGGCGCGCGCTCGTCGAGGACGAGGCCAAGGTCGAATGCGCCGCGAGCCTTGGCCTTTCGGTGCACCGCGTCGTCAATCTCATTCTGTGAGATGCCGAACCTTTGTGCGGTCGAGTTCAGGATGGTCTGGAGATCGGCCAGCTCGTCACGCAAAGCGCCCCGGTTACCGCTGGCTAGCGCCTCGCCTGCCTCGGCAGCTTCTTCGATCAACTTGCGGGCATGAAACCTGATCAGCTCCTCGGCACTGGCCTGGCGCACCGCAAGAGAGCGGCCCTCGCCTTGGGCCAACTGAGGGATCAGGTCGCGTATGAGCTTTTCGAACATCAGCCCGCCACCACGTTCACTCAGTGCTGCGGCCTGACCAGTAATCAGCCTTCGAAGGAATGATCCACCGCACCCCGCCCCTCGGATCAGCCTGGTCGCCTCTGAACCGGGGAATCAGGTGCATGTGGAGATGCGGCACGGTCTGCCCCGCCGCTGGGCCATCGTTGATCCCGACGTTGTAGCCGTCGGGTTGGAACTCCCTGTCCGACTCGGCCTTTGCCAGATCCAGCAGCTCCAGCATGGCCGCCCGCTCCTGATCGGACACCTCGAAGAAGGACCCGATATGCCGTTTGGGAATCACCAGGCTGTGGCCCGGCGAAATGGGAAATCCATCCCGGATCCAGACAGCATGCTGGTTTTCCCCGCGCACGCGCTCGCGCGGCAGCGTGCAGAAGGGACAGGTTGTTGCGCTGACAGTCATTGATGAGCAGTTTGCCATGAGGATGGGCTGCTCGGGGCTCAGGGGGTGAGCTTCAGATCAGAAGGTCGCACCCGCACCCGTGTGGGGCCTTACTTGAGGCGCACTTCTACGTGAATGAATCCCGTGGCATCCGCCTTGTCGGCCACTTCAACAAAAGTCTGGGCACGCACCAACTCGCTGAGTTTCTTGAATCCGTAATTGCGCGGATCAAACGAACTGTGTGTCTTGCCAAGCAGGCTACCGACCGTAGAAAGGCGAGACCATCCACTATCGCGCGTGGTTTCACTAATCGCCTCAGACAAGAGGTCTCGAAGGTCTGGCAGGCCCGGTAAAGGCCGTGCCGCCGCTTCGTCGCCTACTGGCTTTTTCAGCACCTCAAGGAAAGTGAACTTGTCACAAGCGGCGATGAAGGGCGCTGGCGTCTTCCGCTCCCCGAAACCGAACACCGTCTTTCCCGCCTCCCTCAAGCGCGTGGCAAGGCGGGTGAAATCACTGTCGCTTGAAACCAGGCAAAAGCCATCCAGGTTGCCTTCGTACAAGAGGTCCATCGCGTCGATGATGAAGGCCGAGTCCGTCGAGTTCTTCCCCGTGGTGTAGGCGAACTGCTGCACAGGCTGGATCGCATGGCGATGCAGATGCGCTTTCCACCCCACCAGGTTCTGCGTGGTCCAGTCGCCGAAGGCCCGCTTCACGGTGGCACGTCCGTAAGACGCCACTTCTTCCAGCAACTCCTTTGCGACAGACGCCGATGCGTTATCCGCGTCAATCAGGACGGCCAGTCGCAAGGTGTCTGAATGGGCCACGTGCATCTACCTCACTCATTCAATTGCCCGCATCCCTCGACACTTCGGGTACGAACTGCAACCCCAGAACGCTCCACCCTTCTTGGCTCCCTGGTGAGCCACGCGGCGAACCATCGCTCCGCCACAACGCGGGCAAGCCGGGCTGGCAGCAGAAGCTTTTGGCGCAGCAGGCGAGGCCGCCGGTCCACGCGGAGCGACTGGCCGCACCGCATCGATCATCTTCTTGAGCGCGGGTCCGTCGATCAGCTCGATATTGCGACCCTGGGCAAAGGATTTCGCCTCCGCTGTGAAAACGCCGGAGGTGACCACGAAACCTGCGGCTGCGCCTTGCGCTGCCATCACGCCATACAATTCCCGCACGACGTTCACGGACACCTTGTAGGCCCGCCATTGCTTGCACTGGACCAGGGCGGTCTCGCCGCTCCTGCGCAGCTTCAGGTCGACTCCTCCGTCCGCGCCGTCTCCTCCGGTTTCGACGACGGTGTAGCCCCGCATCCGGAACGCTTCACCGACCAGCAACTCGAACTCGCGCCAATTCATCGAATGCAAAGCCGCACCGGCTGAATCACCTTGCACGTCCACGATCAGGCCTTTGCGCTTGAATCTGCCGATAGCCGACGCCGCGGCACCGGCCAAGAACACCAGGGGCACAAGGTACTGTGCCCAAGTGGCCAACGCCTTGACCATCTGACCAACAGCGAACTGACCCATCTGCCCAGGTCCAAGGGGGACTGAAGGGGCAATGGCGTAACGATTGAATCCCGCATAGGCCACGACCGCCAATACCACGCTGACCCACCAGGGCAGCATTGCGGCCAGACCGAACAGGTCTTCCACCAATCCGCCTTTGCTTCTTCGCCCCATCCGCCTTGCCTTTC
>JACCDY010217231.1_pt1 | contig 11453 bp, 8 predicted proteins | sample 7446391 | NCBI WGS metagenome assembly JACCDY01 (sample SAMN15323451, study PRJNA562643) | freshwater metagenome | isolation source: river surface water | place: USA:Blue River Watershed | collected 2017-08-18
AAATTTCTTTTTGTCTACATAATTACCTGGATTCACTCTTACTTTTTCTACAATTTTTGCTGCAATTTCTGCTGCATTAGGAGTAAAGTGAATGTCTGCAACCAATGGCGTAGTGTATCCTTTTGAATGAAGGATCGCCTTAATATTGGCTAAATTTTCTGCTTCTTTTTTACTTGGAGCTGTTACACGCACCAATTCTGCACCCGCTTCAATACATCGAATAATTTGCGCTACTGTGGCATCCGTATCCATGGTGTCGGTAGTCGTCATAGTTTGTACACGAATTGGATGTCCTCCACCAATGACTATATTACCCACTTTTACTGGCCTAGTGTGGATACGCTTATAAGAGGTCAATGATTCAGAATAATATTGCATAAAGCTTTCTTATAATAATGAATAGAGATTAAATTTAACGAACTCCTTTGAAGAAGCCTTCTTTAACCAATATAGATTTTAATAAATTAACATTTCTGTTCTTAAGATCCTTACCATCTGTGGCACTTGTATGCAAAACAAAGAAATAAGGATGTAAGTTTTCTTCGATGTACCCAAGCACCCATGATTGATTGCCAAGCGCAGTATCAGTCGCCACTAAATAGCTTAATTGATAATTAGAGTTCTGCTCTTTTAAGATCATTTTTTTAAAAAGCTCTTGGCTACGTTTTTGAAAAGGTAAGCCTTTAAAATACAATCTTTTGATAAATCCAAGCTGTTCGTCTGCCGTAATTAATAAAGATCCGTCCTTCCAAAAACCTTCCATATTCGCACTTACAATCCCTTTGCCATAATGTATAGAATCAATTTCTTGTAACAAAGTCGTTCTTCCAATTGTTTGCACCAACTGCTGGTAATACAAAGTGGAATCTAGCGATACCCATGTATTGGAATCTGCATTAAATTGACCTCTATCAAAACCAATTAAAATTGGTAATGCAAAAAAGGTATTCAATGGTGCATATCCGGTATCCTTATAGGCGGATAAATTAAATACAGTAAATGCTTCACTACTATTTTCCATTAAAGCAAAACTCCCTTGCATGCCAGCACTATCGATCTGTTGACCAATCGTAGGACTAATTTTTACATTGTTTGGCGTACAAGCAAATGCGCTTATACTAAAAAGGATGACTACAAAAATCTTTTGCATAATAAAAATTGAATAGGCTATGAAACAAAATACACTCCACAAGTATTTGTGAAGTGTATTGTATTATAAATGATGTATTACAAATATTATTGTATACCCAATAACTCCACTTCAAAAATCAAAGTAGATCCTGGTCCAATTACTGGTCCAGCAGAACGTTCGCCGTAAGCCAATTCAGAAGGAATGAATAATTTCCATTTACTTCCAACTGTCATTAACTGTAAAGCTTCCTGCCATCCTTTAATCACCCCATTTAATGGGAAACTGATTGGTTCACCTCTGTTCACTGAACTGTCAAATACTTCACCAGTGATTAATGTACCATGGTAATGACATTTAACTGTGTTCTTTAAAGTTGGCTTTGTGGTATCTGTACCAGCAACCATAACTTCATATTGTAAGCCATTGCTTAAACGAACAACACCTGGTCTTTTTGCATTTTCTGCTAAAAATGCAGCACCTGCTGCACGATTGATAGCGATTTTTTCTGTAGTCATTTTATCTTGGTAGTTTTTAATACATAAATCTATTAAGCTGTCAGGAATTGCAGATTTTGCATTAACCCCAGCAGCCATTCCTTTGTTAAACATCGCAATATTCAAATCTTGAAGTCCTTGACTTTTTAAACTTTGAATGATTCTATACCCTAAAGCATAAGAAGCACTATCTTTTGTGTTCTTTATAAGGATGGTCGCGGTTGTAGGTTTAGTTGCAACCGATTTGGTTACCGCTTTCTTAATCGCTACAGTAGGTTTCAATGTAGCCAATGGTTTTGTTTGTGCCAAGCTTGAAACTGTTATTGAAGTTGCTAGGGCTATAAATATTGTTTTTTTCATCTTGACGATATTCAAATTTAGACCTCAAAAATACATCAGAATCCCCTTAAAAAACCAACAAATACTGAATTCTTTATCCTAAATGATACCACTAACTACCCCAGAAAGGACCCCTACCAAGCTTATCCTGCTATTTAAAACCTTATTCGTAATGATTGGCCTATTTTACAACCTCATTTTTAGACTATTTAAGACATATTTGAAGGAAGTCCTAACTTTGTATAAATTTTCATTATGAATAAAACATTGAGAACAAGGATGGGATTGATGCTATTTTGTAGTAGTATTTTTTTAATGGGATGTGGTAACGAAGCTGCAAATTCAACAACTACAATGGATAGCACGGTAATAGTTGCTGCAGAAGATTCAGTCATCAGCTACGATATCAGCTTGGTGAATAATAAAAAAGATCCAACATGTGGTATGCCGGTGACTGCTGGCATTAGCGATACAGCACATTATGACAATAAAGTATTAGGATTTTGCTCAGCAGGATGTAAAGAAGAATTTTTAAAGAATCCGAAAGCGAATATCGCAGCGGCCGAAATGAAATAAAACTAAGATTCTCAAAATTAAAATGCCCTAGAGGATTCATCTGGGGCATTTTAAAATAAACAGTTCTAATTAACTAAATAAGTAATTGATATCATCTTTAGTTAAGGACTTTATAAATCCATCTTCGTCAGAAATTAATTCTTTTGCAAGCGATCTTTTTCGATCCTGCAATTTCAATATTTTATCTTCTACTGTATCATTACAAATCATACGATAAGCAAAGATATTTTTAGTTTGTCCAATACGATGTGTTCTGTCAATAGCTTGTTGCTCTACAGCAGGATTCCACCAAGGATCTACAATATACACATAGTCTGCTGCAGTTAAGTTAAGACCCACACCACCCGCTTTTAAAGAGATTAAGAAAACGCGACAATTTGGATCATTTTGAAAACGCTCAATCGCTTTCTCTCTTTCTTGAATTGTACTGCTTCCATCAAAATATTCATGATCAATCCCCAGCTTTGTTAAAGCTTCTCTGATTAATCCCAACATGCCCAAGAATTGTGAAAAGACCAAGGCCTTATGTTCACCTATATTTTCTGCAATCTCACGTGTTAATTCTTCTAATTTAACCGACTCGTTTGGATAAGATTCATCTTTAATAATAGCAGGGCTATCACATATTTGACGCAATTTCATCAAACCTTGCAGGATAGACAATTGTGCTTTTTGCACGCCTTTCTCTTCCACCAGTCCCATTAATTTATCTCGGTAATCGTTTCTGTATGCTTCGTAAATTTTACGTTGTGCTGCCCCCATTTCGCAGTATAAAACCATCTCTTGCTTTTCTGGTAAGTCCTTTGCCACTTGCTCTTTGGTTCTTCTTAAGATAAATGGAAATACAAATTTTCGTAAATGCTCTTTTTGTTCTTTTTCATCAAACTTGTCAATAGGCATCGAGAAATTATGCTTAAAATATTCCACTGAACCTAGCATACCAGGATTTAAGAAATTCATTTGCGCATAAATATCAAAAGTATTGTTCTGTAGAGGCGTACCACTCAAGCATAATTTATTTCCAGCATTTAATAAGCATGCAGCTTTAGTTACTTTACTCGTTGGATTTTTAATTGCCTGACTTTCATCCAAAATCACATAATCAAACTGCACTTCAACAAAATTCTTGATATCACTTCTTAAAGTACCATAAGTGGTGATAATCACTTCGACAGAACCATCTGTTAATTTGGCTTTATTTCTTGTACCACCATGGTGGATCATAAAACTCAAACTTGGTGTAAATTTCTTTAATTCATTTTGCCAGTTAAATAACAAAGTCGTTGGACAAACCACCAAGGCCAATAACTTACCCTGTTTCTCTTTTAAATGTTGTAGGAAAGAAAGTGTTTGAATGGTTTTACCCAATCCCATATCATCTGCTAAGATTCCACCCCAGCCAACATCGTGCAGATAATTCAACCATTGGAAACCACTTATTTGGTATGGACGTAAAATTGGATCCAAATGCACTGGCGGTTGCACATCTGCGATAGTATAATGTTCTCTGATCTTTTCAAACTTACCTTCTAATTGAAAAATCAATTCCTCTTCGTCTCTTTGTTGATACAACTCATCTAAAACAGAGAAATGGTATTTACTCAATTTTAAATTATCTACCTTACCCTCACCCACTTTAAATAATAAAGCATATTTGTTCAACCATTGTTCTGGCAATACGCCCAGGCTGCCGTCTTTTAAAGGGACAAACTGTTGCTTATTCATCAACATCGTCTTGATGTCTTGTATACTTACTTTTTGTTCACCAAATGAGATTTCTACTTTTGCATCAAACCAATCCGTATTACTACTAATGTATAATCGAGTTGTTGGCTTAGCGGTATTGAACTTAAACTGCTTTAATTGTTCCGTTCCAAATAATGGTATCTGTTTTTCCTTTAAGGTATCAATGAATAAAAAGAACCAATTGTTTTTTAAGACTTCGGCGCCTTTTAAGGCCAATACATTACCCTCATTTGGTCTTATAAATCCAGAATGAAGTTGTTCAATGATCCCTACCAATTGTCGTTCTGCTGCTAAATCACGTTCTAAGATCATTAACTTATCTCCAAGCTGTTGAATTACAGAAGGACCATCTTCTTTTTGTACCACAATATCTTGGTAAACAAATAAAGGTTCAAAAAATAAATAGTCCCCATTTTCTTTCAATAGAATTTGCAATTGAGGTTTAACACCTTTTACTTTTTCTTGTGTCACATGATCCAATGCTACATGATAATTCTTTGACAATGGCAATAATGTTGACTGCAAATAATTTGGCCATTCTTTTGCAGACACTTTTTGTTGTCCATTCGGTAAAAATTGTTCTACCCAATGTAGGTCTGTTTTATTTTTCCAGTAGAAAAATAATTGGTCTTGTTGAAATAAATAATACGACTTAGCATGGTTGTCCACTAAATCAACAGGGCCTGATGGCAATACAACCTGTGCATGGACTGTATAGTCCTCATCTATCTTCTCTACTTTAAAACTTGGCTGAACAGGATAAAAACCCAATTCTGCTTTGACTAAATTTGCTGTAGTAAAACTTTTATTATGCCCTAAGAAAAAAGTAAATGGATGCTCTGATAATTCACGCCACAATTTTTCCATTTTTGGATGCAAGTATTCTTGCATTAAATCCTTAGTCTCATCAGGCAAACTCGCTTCGTCTGTGTGCACGATTGTGTCCCAGATACCTTGAAAAGGAGAATTCTTATTCAAGTATTTAGCCGTTTCTACCGGTTGTAATTTTCTCACCAATTGCAATAAGATTTTGTCGTCCTCATGCATATCATATGGTGTGACAAATTTTAAAATATCAATCTTTTCTACCTTACTTAAATATTTTGTTCCTGATTCATCAGCTTCTCCTCTTATCATGTGAAATAATACAAAGGGATAAGTATGCGCATCTTCTTGAATGACTAAGCCATAACGCTGAGTCGTTTTTTCTGCTCCTTTGATAGTGGTGTCACCTGAATCGACACTATCCACTTTTTTATTAGGTACATTGAATCTATATAGTTCTACGGGAGCTGCCTTGGTAAGCGCATCGCCACCATTCAATCTCTGGATACTTGAATCAAGTACTTTTAAAAATGGTTTACTGTCATGGTAGGTAAATTCAAATTTATCTTTAAGATCATCTGCAAGACTATAGCCATACAAAGCCAATAACTTATTCTTTTCTCTGTCCCAGTTTCTGATGGTCTCAAAGTATTCTGCCCCTTTTAATTGAAACAATTGTAATAGTAACATTGTTTTATGAATGCATAAAGGATAAGCAGTTTCGGATAAGCAATCACAAGAAGTATCAAAAAAACGTTCTTCATTTTTTTGAATAATTAAATGATGTGTCTTCCCATTCATATCAATCTCTGCGACTACTTTTTCATTTTCACTAGAAAGAATATGTGGACGGATTGTTTTTAAGGTTTGCTCAGCCTGATCAAAAGTATCAGTAGAACATAGCATCTTGATTGATTTTAAATCGATGGCTTTTGTTCTTAGTAAAGTATGTGTTGTTTTATAAGAAGCAGCTTGGTATTCCAATTGATTCTTATCCAATAAATCTTGTATGAAAAATAAGGCAGCTGCTTTATGTCTACAAACTTCAGATAAATTATACGGACATCCGCACCTCAGTGATAAGGTTGCAGCCGAAGTAAAATTTTCAATAGTTACTTTGTAATAAGTACTATACCCGTCATCTTTAACACGACAATGAATGTTGCCAATCATTGGATCGAATTTGATCAATTCGATATTTTTTAATGCAAAAATGCGTTTACCACGACGTATCACTTCTTCAGTGCCGTAACTATAAATATGTTTAACAAGATAGGGTAGTGCCATAAATAAAAATGCAAATTACCCTCTCCAAAAAGGGCAATTTGCAAATGTACAACTTCTTGGGCTATTTTAGGGAAAAACTAACTATGATTTACCAAAGCGCCGCTTCTGAAAATAGGTAGAGAAGGGGCAATATCCTTGGTCACACAATATAACATATCGTCTTCTAAGCCATAGGCAGCCAAACGATGCCAATGGGTCACCGATTTAATATATTCAGATAAATTATCTTTGTTTTGATTATACAGTTGATTGGCCATAAAACTGCTGTCGCAATGAATGGTAAAATGGTCCTTTATTTCCTCAATAACGGCACCCGCAAATAGCGCATCTTCTATATTAAAACGGTTCTTCCATCCTGAACAACCCAAAATCACAGGCGCTTTTTGTGCTTTTAAAAATTCCACCACTTTAGAAAAATTTGGAAAAGAACCAGTGATAATTTCTTTTGCCCCTTGATTCAATGCCATATGTAACAACTTAGTGCCATTGGTCGTGGTAATCACTAATGTTTTATTTTCAATAAATGACCTTGGATATTCAGAAGGAGAATTACCATAGGCTAAGCCAGGAATAATTTTTCCATCACGTTCGCCTGCTGTAATTCCGCCCGTTTGCTTACCCATCTCGATACAATGCTCTGCAGAATCTACTGGGATAATTTTTGAAGCCCCATTGAACAGTGCAGTCGCCATTGTAGAGGTTGCTCTGAAGACATCTATAATCACTACAACGCTATCTTTAATTTCATAGAGTTCTAATAAAGACGGTGTAAGAATTGTATGTAAAGTTGGTTTCAATGTATCGTTTGTTTGCATAGGCGGCAAAGATACTAATTGTAACGATTTATTCGGTCTCTTTTGTGCTTTTTTGCTTACTTAATAAGAGGATTTCATTCAATACAATTTCTGATACTGTTCTTTTTACATCTTGCTTATCGGTGTAAGTATTGTTCACCAAACGGCCTTCTATCGCAAGCTCCTGACCTTTCAGTAAATTTTTTTCGGCATAGTCGGCGAGTTTCGACCAAGCGACTAGATTAAACCACTGCGTGTCATCCTGCCACTCCCCTTCTGCATTTTTAAACCCATCATTGACGGCCAAGCTTAATTGTGCTAGCTTTTTATTTTCGTCAAATACTTTGATTTCAGGATTGGCACCTAAATGTCCAATCAACTGTACTTTGTTTTTCATTCCTTTCATAACGGTAAATTTATTTGATTTCAAAAATGCAACTTAATTACCCACGATTTTTAAGTATTTACCGCATCAAAAAGGGGGCGTAATGCCCCCTTTTTTTTATTATAATCTTAAAAGATTCAATTATTCCAATGATTCAAATCCCAATTTATTTAAATGGAAACTTAACCACTTTCGCTTTCACCATTGTATTTCTAATATCAATATAAATATCCGAATCAATAGCAGCATGGGCTGTAGTGACATAACCTAAGCCAACCGCTTTGCCTAAGCTCGGCGCCTGGGTTCCAGATGTCACGACACCAATTGCATGCCCTGCAGCATTTTTAATCACATAATCATGTCTTGGGATACCACGATCTATCATTTCAAATCCAACTAATTTTTTTGTGACACCAGTGGCTTTTTGTGCTGCTAAATTTTCTGAGTTGGTAAATACTTTTGTGAATTTTGTTATCCATCCTAATCCAGCTTCTAGTGGACTTGTGGTATCATTGATATCATTTCCGTATAAACAGAATCCCATTTCTAGTCTTAATGTATCTCTTGCACCTAATCCAATTGGTTTTAAACCAAATGCAGCACCTGCTTCAAATAATGCATCCCAAACTTTGTTAGCATTGTCATTCACATCTTCAAAATAAATTTCTACGCCGCCAGATCCTGTATAACCCGTTGCACTAATCAATACATTGTCTATACCCAACAAATCTCCTTTTACAAAACTATAATAAGGTAGATTCAATACATCCATCTTGGTCATTGTTTGTACAATTTTAGTCGCGTTTGGACCTTGAACAGCCAATAGCGCAGTTTTAGCACTGATATTATGCATTTCTACACCTTTGTTAATATAACTACTTATCCAATTCCAATCTTTTTCGATATTGGATGCATTCACAACCAACATATATACGTTGTTCTTTTCGACACAATACACCAACAAGTCATCCACGATACCACCTGTGGTATTTGGTAAACAACTGTACTGCGCTTTACCATCTTCTAATACTGATGCATCGTTGCTTGTTACACGCTGAATTAAATCCAATGCATTTTCTCCTTTTAATACAAACTCGCCCATATGACTCACATCAAATACACCAGCACTATTTCTTACAGCAGCATGTTCATCATTGATACCTGTATAACTAATTGGCATATTGTAGCCTGCAAACGGCGCCATTTTTGCACCCAATGCAAGATGCTTATGGGTAAATGGAGTATTTAGTATTTCACTCATCTTGAATAAATTTGGACAAAGTTAACTAATAAATACAAACGCCCTTCTAGAAAGAAGGGCGTTTTATCTTCACCAAATCAACAAAAAATCATTTTAGTAAGTAAATCGCTGAACCAATAAGTGCAACTCCTCTGCTTTTTTAGCTACAGCAGCCACTTTGTTCAATCCTGATGGCGTTTGAATAGCAATTTGTTGCTTCTTTTTAATATCAGATGGATTTTGTTTTACTCCATCCTTTTCGGCTTTCTTTTTCTCTAAGGCACGATCAATCTTTTCTAATTCTTTGATTTTTTGTGCCCTCGTTTTTTCCAAATTTTGTTCTAAATCTTCTCTGTCTTTTTTTAATTTTTGCAATTGTTCTTCCATCTCGTCAATAGATTCATTTTCATCATTATCATCAGCGTTATTTGGATTATCAAAATCAGATTTGATCTTTTCTAAACCATCGACAGTCATCTTATACTCCACACCTCTATCATAAGAGAAGGATTCACCATCCCAATTTTCATTCCATTCATCTACCCAACTATCATCACCAAATTGGTTAATAGTTTCTGTTCGAATACCACGATGGTTCATATTGATCGTAGTTTGCGACCAACCTTTATTATTGATTTTAAATCGCTTCCCTACAGGCACAGCAATGGTCATGATCACATGCTGGTTTCTGAATTTATCTTTATTGGTGATTGCAATACCCCTATCTAAGAATAAACTGCTATCCTGTTGCATCACAGAGAAATTAATTTTTTCTGCAAGCAAATTGGCTTCGCTAATAGACTTGCCATTACTCATGGTCACATATTTAATATCAAAACTATCTGTCTTAGACTGCACAATTCTGATTTTCAAATTACGTACACGAACGGTATCATCGTTATATACTTGGAATGGTTCTATATTAAACCATCTTTGCTCATAGTATTTCATTCTTGGAGAAGCAGTCACTTCTAAATAATCCACAGCTGGATTTACTAAAGCAATGCTTTTTTCAATAGGCTGATTGTGCTTAGAAAAACTATTGCCTAAACTGCTAAAGAAATAAAATAAACAAACCCAACCAAGCACCCATAAAGCAATAAAGCTAGATCTCACCCAAATATTGGAATTCTTGAATCCTGCAATTTTGCGGATAATCGCAGTTACAATACCTATCACTGGTACCCATATAAAAAATAAAATGGTGCCAATAAATGCCCAAGACTGTAAGCCGTCTTCTAAAATGAATTTCTTCAATGGCAATAAACCAGTAGTTGCAACTCCAACACCAAATAAAGCAGCAAGCACTGCAATAGTAATGACGCCAAGGATAAAGTATACAAATGCTTTCATCAAAATAGTCATGGTTCTTCCAAAATAATAGAAGCATCCTTTTCTTTGATCTAAACTGCCAGCATCGTTTTTGTTACTGCTATTTTCTGCATAAGATCCTTGTTTTTTATCAAAGCTAGTTCCCCAGGTTTTAGCTCTTTTACCAAACCCTTCGAGATCTGTTTGAATCGCATTCTTAATACTATTGATATCTACTTTCTCACCCATCATTTCTAATTTATCTGCACTGGTTCTTGCTTCTGGCAATACCAACCATAAAACGATGTATACAAAAATGGCACCTGGCATAAAAGTTACTTCAAAAAAGTTATTGAAATCGTCAAACTCCCAAAATTGAAATAAATGAAAATGATTCCAATTAAAAATTAATAAAATAGTAGGTAACAAAAACAACACCCTAACGATGCTTACTTGCACACCAAAGTATTTAGACATCCCTGCACACACTCCACCAATTACTTTTTTGTCAAGATCTCTAAATAATCTTTTTCGAATACCCCCCACTTCTTTTACAGATGTGCTCGGTACCGCAATCCATAACAATAGGTAAGCAAAAAATGAAATACCAAAAAGCAGGATCCACAAAATTCGAATAATGATTGGATCTAAGTTTAAATAATTAGCGATACCAGCACAAACTCCACCCAATACTTTATTTTGCTCATCACGATACAATCTTTTTTGATAAGTTTGGCCATCAGTGTTTTGAGCATTAGCTTGTGATTGATTGGATCCAGCATTTGTATTCGCTTCAAAGCCATCCTGTGCATCAAAATCAGCAGGACGACCAATACTTGAAATGATTAAATCAATGTCTTCCTCAGAAATACAAACGGCGCCTTTTTTAAGTCGGTCTTCGCATAATTCAGCCACACGACATTCAATGTCATTGATGATTTCGTCCTTACCTTCTTCTTGATCAAAATAGGTTCTTAAGCTTTCTATATAATGTTTCAAATTTTCATAAGCCATTTCTTCGATAGGAAGAATGCGGCCTTGGAAATTGATATTAATTACTTTTTTCATTGTCATATATTTATTGAGCAGCATCTGCTTGGTGAACAATCGGGTTAGCTTTTGGAGTGATAATGGCATCGACCGATGTGGTCATTTCATTCCAAGTTTTTTGTAGGTCCTCATAAGCTTTTTGACCTTCCTCTGTCATTACAAAATATTTTCTTGGCGGACCACTGATACTTTCCACCCAACGATAATTGAGTAAGCCCGCATTTTTTAATCTTGTTAGAAGTGGATACAATGTACCTTCTAGAATATGCAGATT
>JACCDY010701091.1_pt1 | contig 11452 bp, 12 predicted proteins | sample 7446391 | NCBI WGS metagenome assembly JACCDY01 (sample SAMN15323451, study PRJNA562643) | freshwater metagenome | isolation source: river surface water | place: USA:Blue River Watershed | collected 2017-08-18
GCCTCAAGGACTTTGACGTGACCTCCTGGCAAGCCGTCGCTGTGCCCAAAGGAACGCCCAAAGAGATCGTGACCAAGCTGCAAGCCGACATTGCCAAAGGCTTTCGCTCGGCCGACATGATGCAACGCTTCAACAACCTCGGCTTTGAAGTCGTGGTGAACACGCCGAGCGAAGCCAGCGCCTTTTTCAAAGCCGAGATTGACCGCTGGGCTGCAGTGGTCAAGGCTTCCGGCGCAACGGTGGATTGAGCGCTCAGCCTGAAGGCAAGCGCAGCGTCTGTGTTGGCTGCCCTTCGATCGGGCAGCTGTAACTGGCCACCAGCCACACGCCTTGCCCGCCCTGGTTGCAGCGTGCCAGTTGCGCACGCAAAGCCGCACGAGAGGCTTGGTCAAGCGCGGCTTCTGGCTCGTCCAGCAAAGTCACCCTGGCATTGGCGGCCAAGGCCGCTGCCAACCAAACTTTGCGCTTGCTTCCCGTGGAGAGCATGTACAAAAACTTGTCCAGATGCTCGGTCAAGGCCAATGTCTTGGTCCAATGCTTGAAAGCCGTTTCGGACCAGCCTGCGAAGCGCGACTGGCACTCAGCCGCAAACGCATGAACCGTCAGGTCGTCTCGTGCGCTGGCGGCAGGGTCGATCCAGTAAACATCGCCCAGCGCCAAGGCGCGCGCGGCATCGTCTTCATGCCATAGAACCGATCCACTGGCGATGGGCCAATCGCCTGCAATCAAGCGCAGCAAAGTGGTTTTGCCAGTGCCTTCATCACCGGTGACCCAGGTCAAGCCAGAGGGAAAAGTGGCCGACCAATCGGTGAACAGCTGCGCATGGGGCTGACGAAAAGACAAGCCCGAAACTTGCAAGCCTGCCTGATGCATGCGCCACCCAGCAAGCCTTCAAGGCTTGAACTGCTCCGCATCAAACACCGTGTGGAAGACCGAGCCGTCAAACATTTCAAACAAGCGCTTGGACGCCTCTTTGCTCTGGTAACGAATGTCGGAAGCCAAGGCCTTTTCGATCGCTTCCATGCTTTCAAAGCGCATGGCCATGACCATGGCCAAATGCGGATCTTCGACGTCGCTCTCGCGCTGACGCAGCACCCTCACCTCTTGCACGCCGGGAAACTGGGACCACAGTGGTACGAGCTTGTCATGCACATGGCGGAAGAATTCTTCTTCCATGCCGGGTTTCACATGGCCACGAAAAAATGCGCAACGAATCAACATGCAATGTCCTTGTTCAATCCAATATCAGGCACCCAACTCGGCCAGGCGACGCTCTTGTCGCTGAACCAAGCGGGCGATGTCGGCCACATCGGCCGCACTCAGTTTGGGGCCGGGCTTGCGCACGGCCTCGGATGCAATCACGCCGCGCTGTGCCAGCAGATGCTTGCGCACCGCCAGCCCCACGCCGGACTGCTGTTCATAACGCGCCAACGGCAGATAGGCATCGAACAGGTCATGCGCGCGCTCGACATCGCCTGCCGCATGGGCACGGCACACATCGACCATCATTTCGGGGTAGGCAAAACCCGTCATGGCGCCATCGGCTCCCCGGCTCAGTTCTTCCGGCAAAAACAATCCGCCACCATTGCCCGTCAGGATGGACACACGCTGCACATCGCCACGCTCGCAGGCTGCGCGAATCGACGACAGTTTGGCCAGGCCAGGGCAGTCCTCATGCTTGAGCATCACGCAAGTGGGCGAATTTTTCAAAATGCGCAGGATGACCGATGCCGACATTTGCACGCCGGTGGCCACGGGGTGGTCTTGCAACACCCAAGGCACGTTCGCGCCCAGCGTTTCATTGACCATGTCGAAATAGGCCACGATTTGGTCATCGGTGCGCACGGTGGAAGGTGGCGCCACCATCACGCCCGCCGCGCCCATGGCCATGACGCTTTCGGTCAGCTCGCGCATGGGCGCAAAGCCTGGCGCCGAAGCGCCCACCACCACAGGCACCTTGCCGGCCACGCGCGCCAACACGCGTTGGACAAAAATACGCGACTCTTCTGCCGTGAGCTTGGTCGCCTCGCCCATGATGCCCAGAATGGTCAGCCCGGTCACACCCTTTTCAAGGCAAAAATCCACCATGCGGTCGGTGCTGTCCAGGTCCAGGCCACCCGCGGCGGTGAAAGGCGTCACCGTGATCAGGTAGACCCCTTTGGCCGATCGGTTCAATGCATTCATGTCAGGCTTTCTTGCAAATCTCGCTGGGGGGTGAGCATACAGTGAAATCCCCAGTGGTCGAGCGATCATCAGTGCCCTAAACTTGGGTTCATCCCGGCTTTGTACAGGAGCGGCCATGACCCATGTGAAAAGACCGAATGTGACGGCAATCCATTCCGTGCTTCGCTTTGCCCTGTCGGTGCCAGATTTGGGTGTGGCCGAGGCCTACTTCACCTCCTTTGGTTTGCAGGTGGTCAGGCACAGCGACCAGCTGCATCTTTTCACCCAGGGACAAGCGCATTGCTGGGGCATCATCCACCAAGGATCAGGTCCCAAAAAAACCGAGTACTACAGCGTGGGCGTCTATGCTGAAGACGAGGCCGCACTCAGACAACAGGTGCTGGCGGCAGGCTATGACCTGATGGCGCCCCACCCCCGCTCCGATGGCCAAGGCTTCTGGGTCGCCGACCCGGATGGCATGCCCATTCAGGTGCTGGTCAGCGAAAAAGTCACGCCCACGGCCAAAGCGCCGCGCCTGGACTCCACCTTCCTAAACAATGCGATTGAGGTGGGCGTCAGCCCCATGCGCAGCCAGACGCAACAAGTGCATCCTCAACGCATGTCGCACATCCTGATTTTTGTCACCGATGTGCCCCGCGCCGTGAAGTTCTACACCGAGGCCTTGGGCTTTCGCCTGTCCGACAAGTCGCTGGACGTCATTGCCTTTTTGCATGGCGCCCATGCCAGTGACCACCATTTGCTAGCCATGGCCAAATCCAATGGCCCAGGCCTGCACCATTCGAGCTGGCTGGTGCGCAACATCGACGAGGTGGGGCTGGGCATGGAACAGATGTACCACGCGGGCCATCGCAAAGGCTGGGGCGTGGGCCGCCACGTGATTGGCTCCAACTATTTTTACTACGCCCAGGACCCCTGGGGCAGCTTCACCGAGTTTTCCTACGACATCGACTTCATTGGTGCAGACACCGAGTGGCCCGCTGGCGACTACCCTCCCGAAGATTCAATGTACCTCTGGGGCCCTGCGGTGCCCGAGGACTTCATTCACAACTACGAAGCGTCTGCCCAGACGCCCTGATGAACTTTAAGGACCCCCGATGACCACACCTCGCTTGCTCAGTGACCGCGCGCCCTACCAGGCCATGCCCGATCGTCCGCCATTGAAGATGCCCGACGGCAAGCGCATGGTGGTGTGGATCATTGTCAACGTGGAGCACTGGTCGATCGAGCGCGCCATGCCGCGCACCGTGCTGCCGCCCCCCATGGGCCAGCCGCTGCTGCCCGACCTGCCCAACTGGTCCTGGCATGAGTACGGCATGCGGGCGGGCTTTTGGCGCCTTCACGATGCCCTGGTCTCGCGCAACATTGTGCCCACCCTGGCCATCAACGGCATCGTTTGCCAATCCTACCCGCGCGTCGCACAAGCTGCGCTTGATGCGGGCTGGGAATTCATGGGACACAGCTATGTGCAAGGCCCGATGCATCGCGTGGAAGACCAGGCACTGGCGATTCGCCAGACGATTGACAGCATTCGCGACTTCACGGGCAAACCACCGAGAGGCTGGGAAAGCCCCGGCCTGACAGAAACCGATGAAACACTGGACCATTTGTCAGCGGCAGGCATCGAGTATGTGGCCGATTGGGTCATAGACGATCAGCCCACCTGGATTCAGGCCAAGCCAAGGCCTGTGCTCTCCGTACCCTACACCGTGGAAATCAATGACATCCCCCTGATGGCCATTCAGAACCACCGCAGCGATGAGCTGTACCACCGTGGCGTGCTGCAATTGGACCGTCTGTGGAGAGACAGCGCGCAGGCGCCTCGCGTCATGGCCATCAGCGTGCACCCCTACATCACGGGCGTCCCGCATCGGATTGACGCCTTTGAGCGCTTGCTCGATGCGGTTTTGGCCAAGCCCGAAGTGGCCATCATGACGGGTGAAAAAATCGCGGACTGGTACAGCCAGCAAGTGCCTGCGCCAAAAGCTTGAGGACAACGCGCCCGGTGGGATTCAACGGGCCTTTTTCTTGCCTCTGTTGACAGCCTCTTCCACTATCAGGGGGTAGTGAATCGCCGCCCCCGAGAGGAACAAGTCAATGGCATCCTTCGTTCGAACCTCAAACGAGCTGACTGACTTGAATTTGAGAATATTTTGACGCACGCCCCAATAGAACATGCTGCCATGAAGGTTCCACACGAACTCGATCTCACGGCCAGTGATGGGTGGAGCGTCCTTCAGCAGGTGTGCAGGTACCAAGGCTGTGCGGAGTTCTTCACACATGACGTTGAGCAATTTCTTGCGCACAACAGCCATGTAATTTTGGTTCCAGCCCTTGTCAGCCAGACCGGCATACATGTAGATGCGAATCCACTCCGGCCGGTAGACAGCCTTGGCGTACTGACCGTAAAAGCGCAAGAGTCGATCGCGCAAAGGCATGCTGCGCTCACGCAACAAGTCAATCCAGTTGTTGTCGAAGCGACCCATGAACACGGCGTCAAACACGGCGTCGATCAGGTCTTGCTTGGACGGGAAATAGCGGTACAGCAACGGTTGAGAAACACCAATGCGACGCGTCAACTCACGGGTTTGTACACCAAAGCCGGCCTCGGCAAAGTAGACGATGGCGGCCTCCAGAATTTGCTGGCGACGCACAGCAGGATCCAGTCGCGTTCCCGATGAAGATTTGCTATTTTTCACTTTTCTCATTTTAGGATAAGAGTATGCACAAACCAAGCGCTGTGATCATTGGGGGTTCCATGGGGGGACTCTTTGCAGGCAACCTGCTGCACAGGGCTGGGTGGGATGTGATGCTTTTTGAAAAAGCCGCCAGCCCGCTCACGAGCCGAGGCACGGGCATCGTGACCCACCCCGGCCTGCGCGAGGTGATGCGCTTGGCGGGCGCGCAATTTGAAAACCGGCTGGGCATTGAAATTTCTCGGCGCCTGGCATTTGACGCTCACGGCCAGATCCTGAGCGAAGTCCAGCTGCCGCAAAACTTTACCTCCTGGTCTCGCTTGCTGAACATTTTGCTGGAAGCCTTTCCCGCCGAGCGCTACCACCTGTCGTCTGGCGTGGTGCGCATCGAGGACGGCGATGCCACACAAGCGGCCAAAGTGCATTTGCACGATGGCCGGGTGCTGCAAGCCGACTTGGTGGTCGCCGCTGACGGCAACCGTTCGGAGGCACGCCGACAGCTCTTTCAGGCACCGCCCATGCGCTATGCCGGCTATGTGGCCTGGCGCGGCCTGGTCCTGCGTGAGGCGCTGAGCGCCCTGGCTTGCGAGCGGGTGGGCGAAAACTTTGCCTTCTCGCAAATTCCCGGTGAGCAAATTGTGGGCTACCCGGTGCTGGGCGCAGACCATCAAAACACGGTCCACGTCAATTTTGTGTGGTACCGCCGCACCTCGGAAGAAACCTTGCGCGACATCCTCACCGACGCGCAGGGCCGGCATCACCCCGAAGGTATTCCGCCGCACCTTTTGCGGCCCGAGATCCGACAGCAAGCCCGAGATGCGGCCCATGCGCATTTGCACCCCGTGTGGGCAGAAATTGTGGACAAGTCGCCTGACCTGATTGTTCAAACCATTCTGGATGGCGTCACCGACACCATGGGCACACAGCGCGTCGCCTTGCTCGGTGATGCTGCCTTTGTGGCTCGCCCCCATGTGGGCCAGGGCGTGACCAAGGCGGCGGGCGATGCCCTGGCATTGGTTCAGGCTTTGACAGCCGCTGACCAGCAGGTCCCGCAAGCGCTGGCCGCCTACAGCCGCATGCGGGTGCCGGTGGGCTACAAGGCGGTGACCATGGCGCAACAATTGGGAGCGGTCATCAATTTGCCCGACCCGCAGATGGCGCCCTGGGCCACACATTTTGCCGACCCTTACAACCTGATCATGGAAACCGCCGTCGAAATCGACGGCGTGGCCCACACGAGCTCGGTTTAAATTTTGCCCAAGGCTTGCAGCACGCGTTGCGGCGTGAAGGGCTGCACGCTGACGTTGGCCCCCAAGGATGCCAAGGCATCGTTGATGGCATTCATCACCGCGCCCGGCGCGCCTGCCGTGCCAGCCTCGCCCGCGCCCTTGGCACCGAGCTCTGACGTGCGTGTGGGCGTTTCCACATGGCCCACCACAATGTCGGGCATTTCGCCAGCCATGGGAACCAGGTAGTCGGCCATGGAGCCGTTGAGCAGTTGGCCGTCTTCGCTGTACAGGCACTCTTCGAACAACGCGCCGCCAATGCCCTGCACAATGCCGCCGCGAATTTGCTCGTCCACCAGCATCGGGTTGATGACCGTGCCGCAGTCTTCAATGCACCAGTGCTTGAGCAGCTTCACAAAGCCGGTTTCAATGTCCACCTCGACATAGGAGGCCTGGATGCCGTTGGTGAAAGTGAAGCCATATTCTCTGGGCGTGTAATGGCGGGTGACGGTCAACTCGGATTGAAAATCCATGGGCAAGGTGTCAGGGCGGAAATAGGCCACGCGCCCCACTTCTTGCAACGGCATGTGCACTTTGCCCGTGAGTTTGTCGACGACGTCGTTGCCTTGAACGTCCAGCGTGGCTTTGTCCGCTTGCAAAATGGCAGCCGCCACATCGAGGATGTGGGACTTCAAAACCTTGCCCGCTTGCAACACGGCTTCGCCACCGATGCCTGCACCACGTGAAGCCCAGGTGCCACCGCCGTAAGGCGTGACGGCGGTGTCGCCGGTGATGACACGCACACGGTCCATGGTGACGCCGACCGCGCTTGCTGCAATTTGCGCAAAGATGGCTTCCGTGCCCTGCCCTTGCTCGGTGACGCTGACCAGCACATTGACCATGCCAGCCGGGTCCAGGCGCAGCGTGGCGCCGTCTTGCGCAGAAATGCGGGCACCGCCCACGCCATAAAACGCTGGTGAGGGATTCGTCACCTCGATCATGGCGGCCAAACCGATGCCGCGGTAAATGCCCTTTTCGCGCAACGCGGCCTGCTCTTTGCGCAAGCCTTCGTAGTCCATGACGTTCAGCAATTTGTCCATGCACTGCTGGTGCGAGAGCTTTTCAAACTTGATGCCTGAGGGGAAGGTGTAGGGATAGGCGTCGTCAGCAATCAGGTTGCGACGACGGAACTCGGCGGGGTCCATGCCGATGGCACGCGCGGCCTCGTCGACAATGCCCTCGGTCAAGGCCATGGCAATGGGGTGTCCCACTGCGCGGTATTGGCAGGTGACGTTCTTGTTGGTGAACACCACATCGAGCTTGGCGCGGTAGTGCTTGTGCTTGTAAGGGCCGCCGGTCAGGTTCACCACCTGGTTGCCTTCGATACCGCTGGTGCGCGGGTAAACCGAGTAAGGACCAATGCCCGTCAAGTCCACCAGGTCAAAAGCAATGATGTCGCCAGCGCGGGTGCACGCCAGCCGCACCGTGGCGGTGTGCTCGCGGGCGTGGATGTCGGTCAGGAAAGACTCGATGCGGTCTGCCACGAATTTGACCGGTCGCTTGAGCATGACGGACAGCGCTGCGGTGGCCATTTCGTCGGCATAAACGTGCACCTTGATGCCGAAGGAGCCGCCCACGTCCTTGCAAATCACGCGCACATTGGACTCGGGAATGTTCAGATGCCGGGAAAAAATATCCTGCATCATGTTCGGCGCCTGGGTGCCGTGGTGTACCGTGAGCGAATGCTCTGCCGGGTTGTAGTCGGCCAGAATGGCACGCGGCTCGTTGGTCACGCCGGTGTGACGGCTGAAGTCGTAGGTTTTTTCCACCACCACTTCGGCGTTGGCAAAGGCTTCTGCAAAGCCCTCGGTTTCCAGGGAGCGGGTGAAGCAAATGTTGTCGCCCAAATCGGGGTGGATGATGACGTCCCCCCGTTGCGAGGCCTTCATGTCGGTGACGGCGGGCAGAGGCTCCCACTCGACTTGCACATGGTCCAGCGCATCTTCTGCCTGTCGGCGGGTTTCGGCGACGATGGCGACCACCGCCTCGCCTTGCCAGCACACGCGGTCAATGGCCAGCGCATGCTGTGGCGCCGACTTGATGCCTTTCAAATGCCCGAGAACGCCCACCCAGGGGGTGCAAAACTCGGCCACAGCACGACCGTCGACCACCGCAATGACGCCGGGCTGCTTGCGCGCCTGGGTCAAGTCCATCTGGGTGATTTTGGCGTGGGCATGCGGGCTGCGATAAAACGCCACATGGGCCAGGCGCGGCACACGCACATCGTCGAGGTAGGCGCCACGGCCTTGCAGCAGTTTTTTGGCTCCCGAGCGCGGGATGCTCTGGCCCACGAAGCTGGACTGAACTTGGCTGCCATCGGCCTGCAATGGCAATTCGGAACGTGCATTCATGACGCGGCTCCTTGAGTCAAGCGCTGCGGGGGCAGCGCACGGTGGGCTTTCAGCACAGACTCGATCGCATCCACAATCGCTTGGTAGCCTGTGCAACGGCAGTAGTTGCCTGAAATCAGGTCGCGAATCTCGTCGCGGTCAGCCTGGGGGTGATGGCGCACGATGTCCAGCGCCGTGATCAGCATGCCGGAGGAACAAAACCCGCACTGAAAGGCGTTGTGCGCCAAAAAGGCTGCTTGCAACTCGGCCAACTCGCCACTGTCTGACAAGCCTTCCACGGTTTGCACCTGGCGGCCATCGGCTTGCACCGCCAGCGTGAGGCAACCGCGCACCGGCTGGCCATCCACCATGACCTGGCAAGCGCCACAGACGCCGTGCTCACAGCCCAGGTGCGAGCCGGTGAGGCCCAACTCTTCGCGCAAAAAATCCACCAAATGCAAGCGCACTGGCACCTCGCGCTGGGTGGTCACGCCATTCAGCGTGAAATGGGTGCTGACTTTTTTCTCGCTCATGCGGCGCTCCTCAGCGGGTTCAGGGCTCGCCCCATCAAGACGCGGGCCAGGTGACATTTGGTCTCAGGCGTTGCTTGCAAGTCGCCGGCGGGCGCCAGGTCTTGCGACAAAGCTTGCTGGCTGGATTGAATGGCCGCAGCATCCAGTGACGTGCCCACCAAGGCTTTCATGGCATGCGAGGCCAACACGGGCCCATCGCCCATCGCCAAAAAAGTGATGCGCGCATCGCTGACACGCCCCGCCGACCAGGTGATGGCACAGGCCACGCCCACCATGGCGTAGTCGCCGCGGCGGCGTGCCAACTCCTGAAAGCTGAAGCGCTGCTCGGGTGTCGCCACCGGGAATTCAACAGCCGTGAGAATTTCATCTTCTGCCAGGGCCGTTTGGTACAAGCCCTGGAAATAATCCGCGGCGGCGATTCGACGCTCGCCACGCAAGGAGGTGGCGATCAGTGTGGCCTGCAGTGCCAACGCCACCGACGGGTACTCTGCCGCCGGATCGGCCAGCGCCAGGCTGCCGCCAATGGTGCCTGCATTGCGAATGGCCAGGTGCGCCACATAGGGCACAGCTTGCGCGAGCAAGGGCACCGAGGCGGCGACCTCTGCCGAATCCAGCAACTGCCGGTGGGTAACCAAGGCGCCTATGCGCAGCACACTGCCATGGCGCTCGATGCTGGACAGCCCAGGGATGCGGCTGATGTCGATCAGGATCTGCGGCGAGGCCAGACGCAAATTCAGCATGGCCAACAGGCTTTGGCCGCCGGCCAGCAATTGGGCGTTGCTGCCGTGCGCTTGAAGGCAGGTCAGCGCCTCTTGCAGCGTGTTGGCACGAAAGTAATCAAAGTCCGGTGATTTCATGGCGTGCGCCTCATCGTTTTCATGACACTCAAGCCGGCACGCTCAGTGCCGCTTCAAGCCGGCCTGGGTTGGCTCAGGTGGCCACACCCAGGTAGAAGTTCTTGACCATTTCATTGTTTTTGATGGCATCGACATCGCCCTTGAACACGATTTCGCCGTGCACAATGATGTAGCCATGGTCGGCAATGCGAACCGCCTGGTTGAAGTTCTGTTCGGCCATCAACACGGTCAGCTGGTACTTTTCCTTGAGCTCCTTGATCTTGGTGATCGTGGTGGAGACCAACAAGGGGGACAGGCCCACGGAGGGCTCGTCCACCAGCAGCAGCTTGGGGCTGGACATGAGGGCGCGGGCAATGGCCAACATTTGTTGCTGCCCCCCTGACATGGAACCGGCCAGTTGCGTGCGACGCTCCTTGAGCAAGGGGAAGGCCTCAAAACAGAACGCCAGGTTGTCTGCAATCTGGGGGCGGGCGAGCTCTCGGAACGCGCCCAGCAACAGGTTTTCCTCGACGGTCAGCTTGGGAAACAGGCGCCGACCCTCGGGAACCAAGGCCACGCCCAAATTGACAATCTCTTCGGTGGAGAGCTTGGTCAAGTCGTGCTTGACGCCATCAATCTCCAGAACGATTTCGCCTTGGTCGGGCTTGACCATGCCCATCACGCATTTCATCAGCGTGCTCTTGCCATTGCCGTTGGTGCCCAGCAAGGCCACCGTTTCGCCCTGGTTCAACTCCAGGGACACGCCCATGAGGGCGCGCACTGCGCCATACCCTGCATGGATGTTTTTGATGTCTAGCTTAATCGCCAAGGTAAGCCCTCTGTACGTCCGGGTTTTGAATGATGGTTTCAGGCGTGCCCTCGCAGATGATGCGACCTGTGTCCAGGCAGACCACGCGATGCGAGAACTTCATGACCGCTTGCATGATGTGCTCAATCATGATGATGGTGATGCCCAACTCGTTCAGGTCGAACAAAATTTGCAGCACCTCATCGACCTCTGCTCCGGCCAATCCGGCCAGGGCTTCGTCAGAAATCAGCAGCTTGGGCTTGGCCGCCATGGCACGTGCCAACTCCATCTTGCGCAGCTCCACCTGTGAGAGCTGTGCAGAGATGGTGCTGGCTTTGTTGGCCAGGCCCATGCGCTCCAGGATGTGCATGGCCTCGGCTTCGGCTTTGCTGCCGTTGATGCCGCCCACATAGGCCAAGGGCACCATGAGGTTTTCGAGCACCGTCATGCTCTTGAAGGGGCGCGGGATCTGAAAGCTGCGGGCAATACCCAAGCGGGTGCGCTCGAAAGCTTTCATGCCGGTCATTTCGCGGCCTTCAAACTTGATGGAGCCACCGTCGTTTTGAAGCGCACCGGAAATGCAGCTGATCAAGGTTGTCTTGCCCGATCCGTTGGGGCCGATCAGACCCAAACGCTCGCCGCGACCCACCTGCAGGTTGACTTCATGCAGGGCTGTGAATCCGCCAAAGTGCTTGGCGACTTTGCTTACTTCGAGGATTGCTTCCATTTTTTCACCAGTCCGAGCACACCCTCAGGGGCCAACACAACAAACAAGACCAACA
>JACCDY010665167.1_pt1 | contig 11450 bp, 14 predicted proteins | sample 7446391 | NCBI WGS metagenome assembly JACCDY01 (sample SAMN15323451, study PRJNA562643) | freshwater metagenome | isolation source: river surface water | place: USA:Blue River Watershed | collected 2017-08-18
GCACCTTTTTCATCACTGCTTCGACCCATGACCTGGTCCACAGCTTCATCCATCTGTTTAAGCGCCTTACGGTTCGCATCGATGTTTTCCTTTGCAGTTTGAATCTTTTGATCGTATACTGCGATTTTTGACATTACATCGCCCGACACTAGACTTTGGTCGCTGTGTGCTTTGGACAAGAAACCAAAAATACCCATTGATGTAATAAGCATTAACACGGCTACTGCTGTAGTCATGTAAATTTTCATTAGGCGTGGGGCACGACTCCAGTTGGCTTTTAACCAGCTAGCACATACAAGTTTAGCAACCTCTAGGGCAGAACCCATCACAATGATAGGAATAACTGCCGCAGAGAAAATAGCGGCCAAACCTACCACTGAGTAGTAGATTGCGACCGCTGAGATTGTTAAACCGGTTAAAAGCAACAACCAAGCTAAAATCATAAAGTCCTTATTCTGCTGCGCCGGCGCTGTCAGTAGTTACCAACTCAGTACCGTCGATTAATGTAACAGTAGTATCTGACCAAATATCAGCTGCTGAATCAGGTGCTGCTACTGTGATTGAAATTTGCTTGTCTTCAGATCCTGCACCGTCGTAAACACGAACGTTTGCTGTGGTTGCATCACGGAAGCCACGGACAAATTGATCTTTAACTGCCAATGCTTCTGTTGTAATCGATGTTGAACCGTCTGCACCTGTAGCAGAACCGTTTAGTCCTGTACATGCAGCTACAACACCGGCATTACGGTCAAACTTTACAGTAAATGCCAAGCTAGTTGCTTGTGCATCACCGTTAGTCTCACCACCAACTTCGATGTCCAAAATTTGGCAGTCTGCTAGACCTGTTAAACGATTAACTACGTTGCGGAAACGCATGTTACCGCGAGCACGAGCTTTGCCCTTGGCTAGAGTTGTTGGTAAGTTAGCTGTTGAAAAGCTATCTGAGCTGTTTGGTGTGATTGCACCGTTGTCGTTACCGTCTGCGGTAGCGTATGTACCAGTACTAGCTACCCAAACTACACGGTAGAATGATGGGCTTAGTTGGTTACTGTCTTGTTGAAATCCTGATGGCATTGTATGCTCCTAAATAGTATCTTGTATTTATTTGAAGACAATGAGTGCCAGCAATGAAGCTTGTACAAAGAATCCAAGCCCGATTGTTATGATATTAAGCAGATCACGCTGAATCGTTGCTTTAATAAAAAAGCAGAACAATCCAATCCAACTGAATAACACCATATCAACTGGGGGCATTTTTTCAGTTAGTCCAGTTAAGACTGCTATCATTGTGGGGATTGTGGCCAAATGTAGGAGTACAATTGCCATCCAACCCATTGTTTCTGCACTCAAGCGAGGTGCATGTTCTTTGATGTTTTTAACCCATAGATCAAAATCTAAAGCATTCTTGATAGATTCGGTTTTCATTTTAATCCTTATTGGTAGAAGATGTGGCGACCAACTTTGGCAACTGGCTTTTTACCCCACTTCGGGTTAACATAATCAGCATGATAATACAATGCTGACTTAATACTGTCAATACGGAATCCTTCCAAAAGCACTTTCTTTGCTACTTCCATGGATTCTGTATAAACAGGACCATTCATTGGCTTCTTAAGAGAAGCTGTATCGCAGTACCAGCTAAACTGGCATAGTACTTTTTCGTACACTACGTTCTTTTGATATACAACCTTGCAAATGTCACTGGGAAATTGTCCAGATTCTGCACGGTTAATAGTAACTTGGGCGACTGCAACTTTGCCTTCAAAAGGCTCATACCCTGCTTCGTGGTAAATGTTACGAGCTAGACAGTCTAGCTGTTTTTGTCGCATGTCTGCTGTGATTGGGCTTACGTCTGCACGGGCTTCTTTCAGCACATCTAATTTGTGCTCAGTTACACTGTAACCCGCTAGTCCCACTAAAATTGCCGCGATGGCAAATACTGATGTTTTAATGATGCGTATCATCTTCTTTCTCCTTTACGCTGGATCAGGAATTGCTAGTTCCGTCTTTATATGGCTCCGATACATCTCCTCATGCGTTAAAAGCCGATTTCTCGTTGTCCAAAACCATTCTGGACAATATGTAATTATCTGATTTTTCATGGTAGAAAACTTGTACTTTAAGTTATCTACGCATTTTTGCAATGTCAATTGCATCCTGGTCGTTAAGAACTGGCACTGCGTTGCTTTTATGCATCGTAGCAATACCTTTGATCAGCGTACCAGTGTATTTCTTGGGTTCAGTTTTGGTAGCAACTCCACAGATATCCTTGCTATTCAAGCTGGGAATATGATCAGTTTCTCTGCGATAAGTTGTTTGAACGACTGGTGAGACTTTCTTGACGCTCTTGGGTGCGGGCTTAGATTCATACTTCTTAAGCAACTCTTGCCAGCTAGCATCGAGCTCCCGAGCTTTACGGGCTGCATCTGCGTTTCGAAATCTCTGTTTACCTTTTTTCTTGCCAGTAGTACTCAACCACGGGCCTTCAATATGCATTGACATGAAATAGTCCCAAAATTGTTTAACAAGCTAATATTATACAATCAATTCTGGGACTTGTCAAGTATTACTTTGCTTTAGCTTCAGTACGTGCATTCTTGACTGCTGTAACATCGTTACGGCCTTCTTTGCACAATTTTGCTAATTCTTGTAAATGCTTGCGTACACGAGTACCTGCTGCATTAACTTCTTTATCGTAGAATTTTTCGAAATCTGATTCCATTGCTTCTACTAATTTTGTAAACTCTGAATATTTGTTGGCCATAATAGCTCTCCTTTTGTAAGATTATATATCCTTGTATCTTAGAGTCAAGAATTTTTAGTTCATAAATATTGAAAAGAGGTAATTTATGTCAAAAATTGCAAGAGTTGGGGATACGGGACAGGGGGTGTGCCGCGCTGGGCACCCTGGTATACCGATGGGTATTCCTAAACCAATGATTACAACATTCACTACTGGTACAAGTACTGTATTTTTGAATAATAAACCATTGGCACTTCAAGGTACTGAGGGGGTTACTGACTGTGGACACCACACTGTTGCAGTATCTTTCTCTCCCACTGTATTTGCTGAAAATATCCCGCTACACAGGTTGGGAGACACTGGAATAGTTATTGAAACTGGCAGTGGTGAGTACACTACAATAACTGCCTCTCCTGATACTGACGGTTAAACTAACTTAATTCCAGAAGTTGATTCTATAAATTGTTTAGCAAATGCTTCATCAGTTGGCTCTGCAACTGTGACTGTTTGCTTTAACAGTCGAACTTCACGGTCTGGATTGACTGTGAACAAGTATGGCATTAAACCGGGACCTTGTTGGCCCATTCCAATTACCATTGGCTTTGATAACTTATAATAGCTATCTGTTTCTTCTGCTAGTTTAGCTACTAGCTCTTCGCCTGAAGTTAGTTTTAGTGTAATGACTTCGCCTACTGCAACGCCTTTTGAGATTAACATAATTATCCTTGTAAGTGTGTTTTAAGTTCTGTGAATCCACCAATCAATTGATCATCAATAAAGATCTGTGGAACCGTACGGGCATTTGGAACAGCTTCCAACAACTCTTCCTTGGTGTACCCGTCACCAATTTTCTTCTCTTCAAATTCAATACCTTTGCTTTTTAGCAATGCCTTTGCTTGATCGCAATAAGGGCAGTGGTACTTACTCCATACAATCGCCTTCATATTATTTCCTTATAATGCTGGTAGATCTTCGTAATTTAAAGTGTCGCTCATGACACCGATAACATAACTTGTTGATTCAGTTTCTTGCAATGCTGATTGCTTTTTGCTAGTATCTGTATGCTTGTTGAACCATGGAATTGGTGTTGTCTTGGGAGCAGGGTTCCAATACTTGATACCAATGTCCTTCAATGCACCAACTGCGGTGTAATCAACGAAGTCTTTGAGAATGTTGGCATTGAGGCCAATAACTGGTCCTTTCTGGAACAAGTAATCTGCCCATTCCTTTTCTTCACGAATAACATCGCGATAGATTTGCAAAACTTCTTCTTGACATTCAACTGATACCTTGGCAAAGCGTTGGTCTTCTTTGACTACTTGATTAATAATGTAAGCGGTCCAACCTTTATGTAGCAATTCATCTTGTAAAATCAAGCTGATGATGTTTCCATTGCCCATAAAGATTTTATTCTCGACCATTGCCAAACTTGTAGCAAATGATACCATGAAACGGAAAGCTTCTAGAGCATAGCTGGCATGTAGTGCCAACCAGATTGCTTTAATGTGTTCTTCTTCTGTAACTACAATGCCGTTGTCATTTAGTTCTTTACGGCAATTTAAACGGTGTAGGTAATCGTAATGCTTGCCCACACTGCTGGCCATTTCAACAATTTCTTTAGTGTCGTGGATAGTGTTAAACACTTCTTTAGGCACGTTGTAGATGTTACGAATGATGTGACTGTAACTACGGCTGTGAATATTAGTTTCAAAGAATGTCCAGTTATACACCAGTGCTTCTAGTTCTGGCAAACTTACAACAGGTGTAAAGATCTGACTTGGTCCACGACCTTGCAAACTATCCAATGCAGTTTGACGTAAAAGGTTAGATGTAAAGATGTGCTTGACTGCATCGCTGGCTTCCTTAAAGTCACCTGCGTCTTTAGTTAAACTAACTTCTTCTGGAACCCAGAAGAAACCACGTGCTGTAGTTTCAAAGTCGGCAATCTTCTTGTACTTGACTTCCTCGAATCGTTGAATAGTAACTGGGCCTGCTGGGTCCAGGAACATCTTACGATTCAAGTAATCTGTCTTAGTGTTTAAATTATATTGTTGTTCTGACATTTTTATCCTTATAGCTTACATGATTCGCAGTCATCTTCAAATCCGTTGACATCGGACTGAGTGAATGACTCTGGTAGGCTATTAACTTTATAACCGTTTGTAAACTTAACTACTTCATCACCTTCGTCTTTGGACTTGGCTCCTTGCTTGTTGATCAAGCTGTAGTAGAAAGTCTTAATACCCCAAATCTGAGCTTGCATTAAGTTCTTGGCAATTAGAGTTGTTGGAACTTTGCGATCAGGGAAGAACGCTGGGTTGTAGAAAGTGTTGGTACTTATACTCTGGTCAATGTACGCTTGTAAAACGGCGGCCGTTTTTAAGTATCCATCACAATCACGTTGTTCCCACATTAGTTGATACTTGTTCTTCAACTTGTGGTATTCTGGTACAACTTGTACAAACGATCCTGCTTTTGATTCTTTAACGCTGATCAAACTCATTGGCATTTCAATACCATTAGTTGATGTAATTACAACTGAGCTTGATTCAACTGGCGCAATAGCACCGTTTGTAGCATTACGAACTCCGTACTTGATCATGTCAGCACGTAGTGGCTCCCAATCAAGTTCTGGTGTAAAGTCAGCAAGTTCGTTAACACCGTTGGCACGTAGTTCCCATGGGAACTTGCCTTGGCCGTAACGAGTCTTTTCACTGTGTAAACAAGCACCACGCTCTTTGGCTAGCTCAACGCTTGACTCAGTCAAATAGTACATTTGATGTTCAATCCAGCTCTTGACTTCTTGCAGGGCATCTTTGTCACCATACTCTAAGCCACGCTTGGCGTGCCAGTATGCTAGGTTAGTAACACCGATACCAATTGGGCGAATCTCGTCATTGCTTAACTTTGACTGAATGCTAAGAAAATCTTGATAGTCGAGGATATTATTAAGGCTGCGATGGAGGATGCGGCAAGCACGGCGCATGTCTTCAGGATTACGGAACGCACCCCAGTTGATTGAGCCGAGAGTGCAAAGAGCAATTCGTCCCTCATCGTCATCAAGACGCTTGAAAGGTTTTGTAGGTAATAGGATTTCACAGCAGAGATTACTTTGATAAATTGTATGCCATTCTGGATCGAATGGGCCTTGGTTCATGACGTTGTCAATGAACACAAGATAGATGCGGCCAGTGTCAGTACGTTCTTTTAAGATACCTGACTTGAAGACCTCCTCCGCAGACATAGTCTTTTTGCGTAGGCCCTTTGCTTTTTCATACTTAACATATAATTCTTCGAACAGCGCCGTATCCTTATAGAACGCTTCGTAGAGGTCTGGAACTTCATTAGGGTCAAAGAAGGTAATATTCTCTTTATTCTTGAATCGTCTCCAAAAGAATGTAGAAAGCACCACACCGTAATCCATGTGACGGACACGGGTTTCTTCTGTGCCCTGGTTATTCTTGAGAACAATAAGGTCATCAAACTGGTGATGCCAGATGGGATAGAAAACTGTAGCACTAGCATTACGAATACCTCCTTGACTGCAACTACGAAGGTCACCAAACCATTTCTTCAAGAAAGGGATCATGCCAGTGTGCATAATTTCACCACCCCTGATGGGGCTACCCAATGGGCGTAGGCGTCCAATCTCGAGACCAATGCCAGCTCGCTTGCTAGCATACTTGGCCATCATTTCGCCAGAAGCAAAAATGGAGTCAAGGTCATCATCACTGCGAATGAGTACACAACTAGAGAACTGCTTTGTAGGAGTCCCAAGCCCAGCAAGAACAGGAGTAGCGAGAGTGAATAAACCGTCTGAAGACGCATGGTAGTAATCCTTAATATATTTCATACGAGCCGTGTGTGGCTCTTCTTTATGGAACACAGTAGCAGCCGCTACCATATAACGAACTTGCGGAGTTTCGAAAATCTCTTTAGTTGCACGGTTGCGAACAAGATACTTTTCAATCAACTGCTCAATGGCTGCGTATGAGTATTGCTCATCCTTCTCATGCTCGATGATGTCATCCATCTTGTCCCATTCTTCTTTTGTATACCACTCAAGTAGTTCAGGAGTATACAAACCAATGGCTACATTTTTAACTACAATTTCATATAGGCTGGGGACTTGATAATCACCGTATACGTCTTTGCGTAACATGCTCAGTCTTTGCTTGCCTGCTACGTATTGATAGTTAGTGTGTCCAGTGTCTGGGTTATGCTCAATGTCGATCAAATCTACAATGGCACGTAATGTAATTTCGTCAATCTCAGCAGTTGTGATGCCATCAACAAAGTGCGGTTGCGCTTTGATCTCGATCATACTCTGACTCACATCTGCTATACCAGAGCACACTTTGGTGATCTGTGTTTGCCACTTTGCGATATCTAGTGGTTCTTTATTTCCGCTTCTTTTTATAACTGTAATATTGTTCATTCTTCTTATTCTCGACGTGTACTAAGGATTATTAGGAAAGTATTTAGTGGACAGTAGATTAGTGGCTGATCATACTGATCGCCACGTAATCATGCGGTTTCATAAGGGTTTTTAAGTCCTAATACTTGTATCACGATTCCAGTATAAATTATATGCGTATATTTTATACTAGTCTAGTAAAATGGCTTAGGAAAGTGCTGTAAAAGTAAACACAAAGGTGCCGTCTAAGTTCCCACCAATGTTGTTGTCAAAACTCAACAGTATTGCATGTGGTACTTGAGGGTCACTGACGTATGGATCACCAACTTTGTCAATGAAGTTTGCACTGAATTCTAATTGAATATCATTCTGCGCTTCAGGTGGTGATGTTACAATCGCAGTGGTGCTGGCATAATTGTACTCGTCACTCATCTGTATTACTCGCTCGTCAATGTCAACTGCTATAAACAATGTTCCAGAACGTTGGTATGCAGTACCTTCGTCGTTCTTGAAGAAGTAGTTGATGGTGTATGACATAGTACCAGCTGGAACACCTTGACTAGTTGTGGCAACTGGAAGACGAATAAGATCGCCAGATGTCCCAAGTACGGGTATTGAGCTAGTGGTATTTGAGTTGAAGATTCCACGACCAGAAAGCACTGGTGCGTATACAATATCAAATGCAGTATTTTCAAGAGCAGCTACTCTGGAAGATGTAATATTATTTGCAAAGTTACCGTGCTGTCCAAAGTAGATCTGTGGATAGTGGGATGTACCTGAGCTCGGGTCGTTATCATCAGTAAGCTCAGAACCCACGTTTGTCAGTTTGGGGTTATTGATAGTGTTACCACTACCAATTGGAATATATACTGCGTGTTTGTAAATCCAGTAAAATTCACAATTGATGATCTGTGTCTTTCTTGGACCGTTTAAGTCACCTTCTTCACCTGTAGCATTTATGCCCAGTGCAAAGCCTTGGTTGGCGTTCTTTATAGTACAATCTTCAAAAATATTATTCAAAATATCTTGGCTAGTGTATACACCGTAATTAACCTTCTCGATAGTGACATTTCTAAAGATATTATTTTCACAAGTAACTACACCGTCGTTGACGTTTACTGCCATGGCAATACCACGGCTGTCATCAAAGTACGGTCCTAACAGCTCTGACCCTGCAATGTAAAGGTCTTCAAATAAACTGTCACGAACTGCATCTAGTTGCAATGCAGTGTGTTTGTTAGAATCAACAACTACACTTAAACTACTAATTTGCACACGTCTTGGCTGCGTAGTATACATAGTCTCTGACAATGGGCTAGGGTCGTCAGCTAAACTTGCATCGTTTACGAATCTGATAGCAGGATCACTGGACGTAAATGTAAATGAAACACCAACACCACTTGCAGTTGTTGGTTGGTCCAATGTTACAGAGATACCTGCGCTTACTGATGCCACTTTAGTTCCTTCAGTGATACCGTCTCCGCTCACAATTGTTCCAACTAAATCTTCCGTTGCATCAATGTTAATAAGAGTGGGACTAGTATTGATAGAAGTACCAGTCAAAACTGTTTCTTCAGGCTTGTACAGAATTATAGTTTTATCTGCACCTGCACCAATCAAGGTAGTATAACTTGGAATATAAAGGGTTTTGGATATTTTAAATGTACCAGGCGGCAATACTAGTATAACTCTAGCACTTACACTGCTTGGAACATCGCCTGATGCTTTTGAAGAAGCATTTAAAAATAACTGGTTGATTGCAAATTGTAGAGGATCTGTGTCATCAGGACCAGAATCAAGAGATGTGTTATAGGTACCAAGAGTGCCAAAGTCAGTGGCAACGATTTGGTCATCTAAACGCTCTTGTAGTGTTCTAGTTACTGGTGCATTGTTCCTAACTGTGAGTTCTTCATCAGTCTTATAAACGTACTGTACTAGACCGAAAATGTTATTTTCAGAGGTCAAATCCTTTTGGGTAATAACCTTGGTATTACCAACACCAGGCGAACCTTCAGCAACAGAGCCGTTACCAATGTATAACTCTTGTGTATCAACGGCCCATGCCATTTCACCGCTGGCTAATTGTGGTAACCCAGTACCACTATTCTTTTGCCCGCGGCGGATTTGAATTCTCGAAATTTGGACTACCGCCATAATTATATCCTCTTTATGGGGTATTTATCAGTTTTCGCGGTAGTACTGCTCCACGCGATCCCACCATTTTCGTTCCCAAAACTCGAACTTATCGGGGGTTAAAATAAACTCCTGATATTGCGGTGTGCCCCATTTTCCAGGGCTGATCTCAGGCGGTTTCACGCACATTAGTACAACGCCCTTGCGAATATCTGTACCATGCACTTCGTTGTGTGCGAGTGCGTATGCTGTCAATTGAAGATAGTAATCCTCAATGTACTCTTCTTTCTTGGGCTTGTTGCTTTGTTTGTAGTCAAGAATTGCGCCCTCGTTTAAGTGCAACCCCAGACCGTCAGTTGTTCCTGCATAGATCCCTGGGAAATACAATCCCACTTCTACACCCCAGATTTCATTAACGTTCTTAAGTCCTTCGCTAATGATGGTTTTTGCCATTAAATGGCTCTGATGGCTGTAGGGATTGGTACCTGGTTCTGCGATAGTTCCCAGTTTGACATAGTCTTCAAGGTACTTGTGCATACGTGTACCACGACCAGCTGCTTCAGTGGTAATCTGTTGAGCCTTTTCGTGTCCAACACGGGCTTTCCATTCCATGAGGGCTTTGATTTTTTCAGGGGGTTTTGTTTTGTCTAGGATTGTGGTAACTGACGGCACTTTACTGCCGTCAGGGGTTGCATATAACCGTTTACCTTCTACACTTTCACGATTGATCGCCGTATAATTGAATTTTTCTGTTAGTAGAGTCATCTAGTAATTATACACGACTCTCCAACAGTTTCAAATTATTTGCCTAACTTAGTTGCTCGTTTAGCTGCTGCTGCAACCATACTGGCGCCCTTGTCTTCACCACCAACCTGTTTTGGTGATGCTGAGCCTGCATTTGTCTTTATTTGAATCCCATTTTCGTCGAAGTTGTCAATAATAGACTGGAGATTGGGATCGTTATCGTAGCGTTGAGAGAAACGCTCATAGTCGATATCAGGAGCACCGTATGCCTGGGTAGCGCGATTAATTGCGTCCCAGGTCATTGATGCGGGGGAGTTTTTATTGTTTGCCGTATTTTGTATGGACCTTAGTACTAATACTAAAGGGTCCATACTTTCACGAATTACTTTTTTTTTGATTGTGCTAGCAACATGCCGAGTCTACGGCTGTAGTCAACGCTTTCACGCTTTGCACGGCTAACGTCTGCTACTGCTGGTTCTGTGCCCATTTCTTCTTCACCTGGCATTGGCTCGCCTTCGCCTGGTAATGGTGGCATTTCTGCACCTGCATCAGCACCTGGCATTGGTGTAGAACCCATTGTTTCACCTTGACCACCACCTGTTAGGATAGATAAGCCATTGTTCAAACCGTGGCGGCTTTGCTCTAGTGCAGAGTAAAGAGTTTCCAATGCTGGCTTGACTGTATCTTGGTATTGTTGTGCAACATCGTTACCTGAAAATTCTCTTATAGAGTCTAATAGTTCCAATAGTTGCTCTGCTTTCATGGCAGCAACGTCTTCTAACCAACCTGTAACACGGCCCACCATGTCTTTAGTTGCCATGATGATTTCAGCTTTTTCAGCTTCACTCTCTGACAAGTACACGATGTTTTGTGCTACTGACTCGTTCAAGTCGTAACGTAATGTTAGTTCAGCAACTAGCTCTTGTTGATCGCTTTCGCCTAAGTTAATGCGGTTGATTGCAGAATCAATCCAACCTTCTGGGACACTGTGGTCCATTGCCTTTTTGCGTAGTGTTGCGAAGTAGATGCTCTTGCCTTCGTTCTTACCATATTTCTTTTGCATGTTCTTTTTCATCCCTGACTTGTCGTACTTGCCTTTGAGTTTCTTTTCTTCGGCTTTCTCACCGGCAGTCATTTCACGTTCCAAGATAGCTTGGTTAATAACGTCAAGTAAAGCACGAGTCTTTTGGTACTTGGCGTTGCTGTGTAATGAGTCGAAGCTTTCGTTAACTTCAAACTGGCTCATTTCTGTACGTAGTTTATTGCGAACATCTTCCAACTGAACGTCGGTAAATTGCTCTAAATTTAATTTATAACCGAACTGCTTGGCCATGCTTTCGTTAAGCTGCTGGCTAGTTACTGGTTGTGATAGATCTCTTATTTGCATGATGGCTTCCTAAGCTGTTTGATGTA
>JACCDY010026998.1_pt1 | contig 11448 bp, 14 predicted proteins | sample 7446391 | NCBI WGS metagenome assembly JACCDY01 (sample SAMN15323451, study PRJNA562643) | freshwater metagenome | isolation source: river surface water | place: USA:Blue River Watershed | collected 2017-08-18
AATCTATAATGATTTGGTATATTATTTTTAGTATCATTATATTTATCATCATATACTTCATATTTTGCACCTTCTTCATTTTTAATATTAATATATTTTAATACTTCATCATTAATATCTTGATTATTAATATCACTTCCAACTATTTTTGGCATATTTTGCGTTCTAATTATAACATTTTTTACATTATGTTTTATTAAATATTTTGCAATATTATGATTTGTATATATCATCCATTTTTCAACAAATAAATGTGAGTCCATAGTGTCATCCATATTAAATATTTTTTTTGTAAAATTGAAAAATTCAACGTTATTTTTCTCAACATTATTTAACTTTTTTTCCTTTTTCATTAGTAATAAATCAAATTCTTCATATGTATAATTCTTTAAATTTAATACATTACATTCTTTAATTTTATAATCTTCTAGATTAAAATTAGCATCAAAAGTATATATTACAGAAAGTGCTATTCTTTTTTGATTTTCTAATAGTGATAATATATTATCACTATAAATTTCAGGAAGCATTGGATATTTTTTATTTTGTAAATATACTGTAGAAACTCTTGTCATTATTTCTTCAATATAATCAAATAAAAAATATGATGGTGAAGCAATATGAACTCCAACTTCATATTTAATTACTCCAGTATTATCATTATTCCAATCACTTATTTTATTATAATGAAAAGCATCATCAATGTCTTTTGAACCTTGTGGGTCAATTGAAAATATTTCATAATCAATACATTCTATATTTTCTAATGTTTTTAAATCTTCATTTATTTTTATATTTCTTATTTTCATTGGTGGTTTATAAATATCATAATAATATCTTAAAGCTTCTTGCGTTGCATCAAAATCATCAACGTGTCCTAAATATTCTAATATATTACCATTTGGTAATTTATCTTTTTTATCCCAATCTTTAAATTCTATTTTAACATACATATTTTTTTCATTTTTATGCTTTGATGTTACAAAAAAATCTGGAAACTTTTTATTTAATGATTTAAATAAATATTTATTTTTGCCATTAATTATTCCATATTTTGTTTTAGATTCAATATATAATATTCCAATAAAATATTTATTTGTTCGTGATTTTATACCAATAACTTCATTGTTTTCATTAATATAAACAATATCATTTGTTATAGCACGATTATTTATAACTTCATTGTCATATACATAATATTTTTGATCTTCATATGTAAGAACTCCATACTTACTATTTTCTAATACTGAATTATCTAAATAATCAGTATAATATTGCATTTTTATCTAATCTATTTTGTAAAATATATTTTATAATAAAAAATTATAAACAAATAATTAGAAAGAAAATAAAAATCATATTTTTTATTTTTATTAATAAAATAAAAATAAATTATAAAAAATAAATTATAAAAATATAAACAAAAAAATTTATAATAATTACTCCTTCTTACTACTCTTCTTGTCCTTCTTCAAATCAATACCTTGAGCTTTAACATAAGACTCAATTGAATTAGCAATTCGATGAATATCATCCTTAATTGACTTAGCGTGCTCCATATTCTTATTAATATTAATCAACTCAGTGTGTAATAAACTAATATATTCCAAAATATTATTTCCATCTTCATCCTCAAATAAAGTGCACATACCTTGATAAATCTTGTTATCAGTTAAATCAATATTAACTGATGAACCTCCGGATTGACTATTATCATCACTACCTTCATTTGAGATTTCATTTTCCATATTTGATGACTCGTTACTTTGTTCTACTGCTGACATTTTATAATAATATTATAATAATTTCTTTTTAAGTATATTTTGTGTAAGTATATTTTATATAAAAAAATAATAATAAAATTAATATTATTAAAAATATGTATTTTTTGATTATATTATGTATAATATCTTGGATAATATTTAATAAATAATTTACTATAAATTGTATATTATAAATATCTTGTTCATCTTTTTTATAAATATCATCAATATATGAATTTATTATTTTTGAATTATCTTCAGTAATATTATTTTCAGTAATAGTATTATTACTTATATTCTTAGTAATAGTATTATTACTTGTATTCTTAGTAATAACAATTTTTATATTTTTTTTCATATTTTATATAATATAAAATTATAAATATTTATTCATACATTATAAATATTTTCTTACATTGATTCAAAAAATATTTTAATATACATACAAATAATTGCAATAATAATAACTAATGATAATAATAATATATATTTTCTTCGTTTATTTTCAGTATTTAATTCAAATAGTGATGGTTTCCATAAATAAAGAAGTAATAGTATAATTAAATAAAAAAAAATAGAATATTTAATATCAAATTCCATTTATATATTTAATTAAATAGATTTAATTTTATTTTTTTTATCATAATATATATTAATTAAATAATGAGCAATTATAAATTAATGAATTACAAATTAATGAATTATAAATTAATAATTCTTGTTATTATAATATTAATAATATTTTATAGTATAAATATATTATTAAAAAAATATAATAATGAAATTAATAAAAAAGAACATTATTTGACATACTTTTTACCTTTTTATGATAATAAAATAACTGAATTAACAAAAATGTATAATAATAATGATGATAAAAAAAATTTTTTTAAAAAAAAGTTTTTATACAAACCATTAATTTTTATTTATAATGATTATCAAAAAGATTACATTACACAATTATCAAAAATAATTATTAGTAAAAGTTTTTTATATAAAACTATTAATCTAAAATTAAATGATGTTGTAAAATCAATTCAAGAAGTAAATTCTGGTAATATTAATTTTATTGTTAGTGATCTTCCATCATTAGTAGCATTAAGAGATAATAATAAAGTGGAACTAAATAATATACGTTATGTTTCTAAATTATATAAACAAAAAATGTATTTTTTTACAAATAAAACTACAGGTATTGAATCAATGAAAAATATTTCAAGACGTTTTGTAGTTGGTATTCCTGGAAAGAAAAATGAAATTAATTTATTTTTTGATACGGTGATAAATGATATGGGATATGTATTAAATAAAGATTATACTGTAGTATATGCGGAAAATGATAATTTACAAGATTTATTTAAATTATTAAGAAACAAAAAAGTTGATATCATTATTTTTACTGAAACATTCCCATGCAAAATGGTAAATAATATTTTGAAAAATAATATTCAAAAAGATATTATATTATTGCCATTTGAATGTAATAACGAAGACCTATTTTTTAAAGAAAATTTTTATTTTGAAAAAAATATGATTAATTTAAATGATTTGGCTGAAAATTATTTACCAAAAAAGTTTAATGGTAAAGAATATACTGTTTATAATCCATCAATGTATATGTTATCATATAACACTTATTTATTTTCGAATATTTTTACACCAAAAGAATATATATATAATGTAACAAAAACAATATTTGAAAATAAAGATTTTTTAAATAATTATTTTAAAGATAATAAAATTGAATCACTAATGTTTAGAGATTATGAATTAAGTATATTTTATGCACATACTGGTTTAAGACAATATTTTTTTGATAAATCATATATTAGTTTAATTGATAGTCCATCTTGTAAATATTTTATTGGAAAGAAAGCATGTACTCAGGAAAATATTGATGATAATATTATATATAATGTTTAATATGTGATGTTTAATATGTGATGTATAATGTTTTATGATTATTTTATTTATTTATTTATTTATTACAAATAAATGTATCATCATCATATCTATTATAACAATGTTCTTTAGTAAAAGAATTATATCGTGCTTCTATATCTTTTTCAAAAGCATAATCTGGTGATTTCAAATATGGGTATTTTTCTTTATTATCTTGATCATCGCAACAAGTATCTATATTTCCAAATTTATTATATTCATTACTTCCACAATTATAACACAATGGTTTCTTATTTGGTCTAAAATAATGATATCCAACAGGTTCCATATTTGATGGTAGCTGACAAAATCCAGTGTCTAAACATTTTCCAAATTCATTTTTATAATTTTTATTTAATTTATAAAAAGGACATTCTTCATTTGTTTTACATGGATGATCATATATTCCAATAGGTTTAGATTTTCCATATTCATCATACATTGCTTCACACATATCTTTATTATAATATGGTAAAATATAATCACTCCCATCATTATTTGCTTCTAATATATTAAAACAAGCATATTGATTCTTTATTTTATATGATTCTTCATGTTCTTTTTCAAGTTTAATAATTGCTGATGCGTTTCTTTCGAACTTAACTTTATTACTATAATTATCATTTATTATTTCTTGTTTTAATTCATTTGGATTATAAAAATCTGATAATAAATAATTATCAGTTGAATTTCCTCCAATATATAAAACATTATATAATTTATTTACTCCATTAACTATCATACCCATATATGAAAATGTACTTATAAATAAATCTGAATTTCTATATAATGAAATTTCTATAATATATAATGGATTATTTGTATCATTATTTTTATATTCTATTCTTATTATTCTAAATTTAAATATATCAAAGTTTATTAATCCATATAATATTAATTGTTCATTTGTTAGCAAACTTTGTTGTCTAACGTTTATTCTATTTAAAAATTCTTTATTTAATATATTTATATCTTCAATGTCTGATTTTATTTCATCATAATTAAATGTGTTTTTAATTACTGGATTAAATTGTTGCCATCTATTTACCCAAGTTTTTTTATTTAATTGATCATAATTAAATAATAATTGATATTTATAATCTAATTTTTCTTTTGTAATAGGATTTATAAGCTCTTCTTGATATCCTTCAGGATCACCTTCATCTTTTAATATTTTTGCTAATGCTACAAAATCAATTAAACCTCGCTTATAAGTATTATCACCAAATTGCTTTTCTTTTGGTAATACTAAATCTTTTGAATTTATTGGTATAGGTGATTGTGCTACAAGATTATTATTAAATTCATCCGGATCTTCTTTCCAATAATCTTGACATGAAGAAGTTGTAATATTTTCTTGTGGCGCATAGTCTAATAATACTCTTTTATCATTAATATCGCCATAATTACTTTCTATTTTACAATAATTCTCAATAACATTATTTTCAATAACATTATTTTTAATATATTTATTTGTAATATATTTATTTGTAATAAATAATATAAAACATAAAATTATAATAATTATTAAAATTTTAATTAATATATTCATAATTATAATATATATAAATTATTTGTTATAAAAATATTTGTTATAAAAATATTTGATAAATATTTTTATAAATGATTATTTCTTTGAAGATTATTTCTTTGAAGATTTCTTCTTTTTTGAATCTTTCTTCTTTTTATTCATATTAGAAATACTATGTTGTAATGCAACTAAACCCAATACTGTTGTAGCACCACTCAATCCAGATGGAAATAATACTTCTTTTAAATAACCTCCACTTTTTTTATTTTTAATTGTTTCATAATATTTTTTAGTATTAGACGCTTTTGTAAAACTAATTTTATCATTTACTTTATTATCTAAATTTATTTTATTACTTACATTTCCTAACAATGTTTTTTTAATAACATTTAATATACCGCGTCCTTTTTGTTTTGATATTTGTGTTAATTGTTTATTTGACAAAAGTCTAAAAGTTTTTTTATTTTTAGATTTATTTGTTGAAAAAGGTAAAATTAACTTATTACTCATAATATTATTAAAATAGAAAAAAAATAAAATCATTTATAGATTATTAATCATAGATTATTAATCATAGATTATTAATTACTTATGGTGAACAACATTCTTGACATAAATCATCACTATCAATTGATTCATTATCATCATTATTAATGATATTATCTAATTCACCTTCTAATTCTTTATCTTCGTATTCTTCATTATTGTTATTGTCATATTCACTATTATTTTCATCATCTTCACCACCCATATTCATTGACTTCATCAATTGTTCCATTTGATCAGGATCCATATTTTTCATCATTTCTTCCATATTAAATCCATTATTTCCCATATTCATCATACTTGAAAAATCAAACTGTTGATTTTGTTGAATATTTTTTTCTGATAATTCTTGTTCTTCATCAGAATCCTCAAAACTATCCCAATTTACCTTAATATTGCTTTTATATTGATTTTTATCCTTTGTTAATCTTATCCACTTTTCATCACTAGTTTTTTTCAAAATAAAACGAATAACTCTTTCTTCAACTATATATTTAGATTCATCTTTATTAACAGTGTTTAATAATTCAAGATTAATTCCGTATTTTAAATCAGTGTTAGATACACCTGAAAAAACGATGTTATTATTATTGATTTCATATACATCGTTTTTAACTTGATTTATTTCAAGATTTACAATAACATATTCGCTGTTTTGGGACCATTTAATAGTAGGTATAAGAGTATTCATATTTTATATACACATATATATGTAATATCTTTAAATTAAAATAAAATTGATTTTTATAAATTTTTAATTAAATATATATATTTTAAAATCAAAATATATTTTAAATATATAGAAAATGGAAAAACAATCAAGTAAAGAAGTAGATGATTTAGTTAATTTTTTTGATTATTCATTAACAGTAATTGATAATAAATTATTAACAGTTATTCAAAATGATTTTGAGTTCCTATCAAGGTATTATATACATAATATTAACAATTTATTAAATCCAAAGTATGTAATAGATATATATAAGCATATGAGTAAATACATAATGACTGAAAGTGAAACTATTGAAGTATATAAATATATTATTAATAATAATAGAGGATATAATATGTTATGTGATATGATTAAAAAAGAGTATAATATTAATCCCCATGAACATGTTATTAATAATTTAATTCACTGTTATATAGATGATATATTAGATTATTAAGTTATTCAATAGTCATATTCAAATGATTTTTTTTCCAAAACTCAGATTGAGGTAATCCGTCGATAACACGTCGTGATGATATTAAATCTTTGTTTTGATTTATAAGATTTGGATTAGCATAAAATACATTTAAATCCTTATAATTATCTCTTATTTGATTATCTATTGGTACCATTATTGGCTTCATAATTTTATTTAATTTTGGAATACTTTTTTTATTTATTAACATTGCGTGCAAACATAAATTATATAATTTATTATATTTTGTTGGTATTATAAATTTTTCATTATATTTCTTACCATAAACATTACATCCTCCTAAAAATATAACATCCCATTGTTTTGGTAAATATTCTTCTAAATCATTTATTTTTTTATAAATATCTTTTTCAAGTATTGCATCATCTTCTAATACCAATAAATATTTTCCAGGATATTTTAGTGATTCATTCCATAAATTCATATGTGATAAAGCGCATCCTAATTGACCGTCTTTCAAAACATTTTTTTCAGCTAAAACACCGGTTTCAATTAAATTATTTCTATCTAGATCTTTACCATATATTCCATCAAATCTATTTATTTTAATTGATGGTATATTTAAATTTTCATAATAATCCCAACGGTCTTTATCTTTATCTAAATTTATTACAAATATATCAGTATTTTCTACTATACCATTATTTTTATTTGAAGTAAAATTTTCATTAATTTTTAAAAAATTATTTAAACAATTATTCAAATAATAAAATATTAATATTAATAATATTATTAATAATGTTGTTAAAAATAATATTTTATTCATATATTTATAGGTAATATAATTTATTTCATATTATTGTAATTTTTTATTTTTATTTGATTTTTTAAATTAAAATGAAAAATAAAAATAAAAATTAAAATGAAAATTAACTTAAAATAATATTTTATAATAAATATATTATAAAATGGAACTATTAAATATTAAAGAGTTTCAATTGATTAAAAAAGATTTTTCTGTTTTACGACAAGATTTATTTGAAGAAAATGGTATAAATGACTGGGATAAACTTATTATTATATATAACTTTTGTATGTTAATCAACTATGTATATTATACATATAGTTTATTAGGAGTTTTATATAAGGATAATAGTCATTTTAGAGAGCAATTTTTAAATGTATATTTATTTTTTTACTGTATTACATCATTAAATGATTGTTATTTATATTTCATTAAAAATGTATATAGAATTAATCCTAAGTTAGCTTTACAAATGCACGAAAACTTAAAAGAATATTTTTTGATTTAATTATATTAACTTACTATTTTCTTAGTTTTTTTATGTTTTTTAATTTTTATTTCATTTAAATCATCATTATTTTGATTTAAATCATTTCCATTATTATTATTATTTAAATCTTTATTTTTATAAAATTCTTTAATATCATTACCTAAATTATTATAAAATGTTTTCATTTCAGCACAAAAGATTTGTGATATGATTGTTTCAATTATTGCTGAAAATGTAAATAATGAATATGATTGTAATAATAATTCAAATGTAAATGTTATATCAATAGTTGTATTTTCTTCATCAATTTTAGTATATTTTACATCATATCTTCCATTATAGAAATTATTTACTTGCTCAATCATTGTTTTTGATGTTTTATCTTCTAGATTAAAAACAATTTCTTCACTATATGTTAAAAATAGGTCTAAACTATTTCCAATAATATTATTTACAAATTCAGGTAATATAGGTGCAAAAAAATAAAATCTTTTTATTTTCTTTTTATTATCTTCTATATCAATTATTTCATGTGTTTCTACCTTTCTTATTGATTTTATTTTACCACTATTAACATATTCATCCATATGATTAATAATAAAATTCATAATTACATCTATATTTTCATTAACATTTATTGAAATATTATGTTCGATCATTATATTATATTACTAAATTTTTTTATTATTTTATACGCTATGTTAATTATTTTATACGCTATGTTAATTATTTTATACGCTACTATATAAGAATTAGTCGTTTAGATTAAATTTATATTTTTTAACAAATAAATATATTAAATGTGTAGTATTAATCACGAAAAGAAAGCTATTTTTATTCATATTCCTAAAACAGCAGGTTCATATTTAGCTGAAGTTTTACATAAAAATTATGGATTCACAAATTACTATTTACAAAGACCCGATCATAAACAATTTTGTTTTCAAAATTATATTGACAATTCTGTTAAATATCATGAAAATAAGATTCATGGAACAATTGTTTATTATAAAACATCCAAACATTTAAATAGAATTATGGGAATGAATGAAGAAAAATGGAATACTTATCATAAATTCTGTTTTGTTAGAAATCCTTTTGATAGAATAGTTTCTGGATGGAATTATTGTAATAATCGTAGTAAATATAATATAGATTTTAATAAATTTATTAATTTTGATTTTAATACTAATTCATTTGACTATTGGCACACATTTATGCCACAATATAGACATATTGTTAATGAAAAAGGTGAAAAATTTATTGATTTTATAGGCTATTTTGAAAATATTGAAGAAGATTTGAAAGTAGTTTTAGAAAAATTAAATTTAAAGGTTACACATAAACCATTTATTAAAAACAAATCAAAACACGATAATTATTTAAAATATTATGTGAATAATTCTGTAAATAACAATGATGTAAATAACAATGATGTAAATAACAATGATGTAAATAATAAATATAATAACGAATTAATTGAAAAAGTTATTAAAATTTGTAATGAAGATTTTAATAATTTTAATTATAATAAAGAAATTGATAAATAAATCATCTAATTCAAGATTATTATAATGAATATAATAGAAAGATTAAGTTTAAGCTTATATGGAGGAGTTTCTACATTTTTTATATTATATTTTTCAACAAATGATTTTACAATAAGTTTATCTATAAAAAGAAAACATTTTATAATAGCTTCATCAATTTATGTTATGATTTTAATTTATAATAGGCGAATTGAATAAGTTATTTTATTATAAATAAATTCTAATAATCATAAAATGACACATAGTTTAAACGATTATGATTTATTTGTATTTGATTTTGATGGAACAATTATGGATACTGAAAAATTTCATTATAAAGCATGGATTAACATACTTCAATCACAAGTTGATAATACAATTTTTTTTGATTACAGTGAATATATTAAACATTTTCATACCATTGATGTGTCTAATAAAAAAAAATATTTATTAATTAAATATGATATTCAAAATTATGATGTGCTATATGAATTAAAACAAAAAGAATACAATAAATTAATAAATGAAAATGAAGTATCATTAGTTAAAGGCTTTGAAAACATTATTAATTTTATAAATGAAAATAATAAAAAATTTGTTATTGTAACAAATACTTCTATAAAAAATATTAATTTCTTTTCAGCAAAATATCAAATTATTACTAAAAATGTTGATAGAATTTATACTAAAGAGAATTTTATTAGAAAAAAACCACATCCCGAATGTTATTTGAAAATATTAAATGATTACCCAAATCACAGAATAATTGGTTTTGAAGATAGTTTATATGGATTTCATTGTTTATATCAAGTTGATAAAATTAAACCAGTTTATATTTATCACGATGATTATTATTATAATGAATATATTATAAAAACTTATAATAATATTATAATAAGTACTGATTATAATTTAGATAATATTAATATTCAACTTAATTTACAGAAAGATATTGATAAATATCATATTCATCAAAATAAATGTATTAAAAAAAAATTTTTTGAAAATAGTTTTATTGAAAGTATTATTGATAATAATATTAGTCAATTAATGTTAAATAAATCAAATATTGAAAATATTATTTACCAAGTATCAATTATTTTAAAAAGTTTAAAAAAAGAAAATAGTATTTATTTATCGGGAATGGGTAAATCTGGATATATTTGTAAAAAATCCGCATCAACGTGGCAAAGTTTGTCATTAAAATGTTCCTATATTGATTTACCTAATCTACCTCATGGAGATTTTGGCATTTTTAGGGAACACGATGTTATGATATTAATTTCAAATTCTGGTAATACTGATGAAATAGTTTATATTTTAAAATATTTAAAAGAAAATAAAGACAAATTTAAAATTACAACAATAAGTATTGTAGCAAATAAATATTCTAATATGGAATTATATAGTGATTACACTTATGTTTTAAATAATATTAAAGAAGCAGATGTTATTAATATGACTCCTAGCACTTCATCCCTTATTTTTATGTCAATTTTAGACGGAATAGCAATTAATATGAGAAATGATATATCAAAAGATGAATTTAAATTATATCATCCATCTGGAGCTCTTGGACAAAGAGTGTAGGATTATTTATTATTTACAAATTTATTTACAAATAATTTATTATTTACAAATTTATTTACAAATAATTTATTATTTACAAAATAGTTGAACCCAAATATAATCCAT
>JACCDY010282422.1_pt1 | contig 11448 bp, 8 predicted proteins | sample 7446391 | NCBI WGS metagenome assembly JACCDY01 (sample SAMN15323451, study PRJNA562643) | freshwater metagenome | isolation source: river surface water | place: USA:Blue River Watershed | collected 2017-08-18
ATTATAATTATCAGATAATGGATTTAAATAATGTAATTTATTACTAAGATTTTGTATAGCCAATTCAGCCATATTATTTATATTATATATATATATAAAAAAATTGATTTTTTACTATATCTTAATAACTCTTATAAATCAATAATCTATCTTATCAATATTCTTTTTACAAAACATATAGCAAAATGTATATTGCAACTAGAATTGAAAATTTTAATGGATTTATTTTTATGGTGTACGAAAAGATTAATAAAATGACGAATCTTGAGATAGATCATAAACTTGTAAATGAACTTATATATGGTGAAACTAATATTGAGTATAATATAGATGGTATACTTGCATCTTATCGTAATCAAATGGAGTATTCTCATGTATACTTTAAGAAAATAAAAATTACTGAAAATGGAAATATTTACATTGTCTTAGATACTTATGATGTTAAAGGAATTGGTAATGATATCAATCAGGAATTAAAATTATGTTATAATATTGATGTTAGTGAAACAATTGAAAATTACACAGATATTTGTGTTGGTAATATTATTGGATACACTAAAAGAGATACTGTGGAAATTGACTATCCTGAGATGGAAAATACTGATTTTACTATTACAAATTTTTATACTAATTAACAATTAAATAATTTTTATATAAAATAATAATATATAGTAATGAATCAAAATTATTACAACAAATATATAAAATATAAAAATAAATATTTAGAATCACAAAAACAAAAAGGTGGTTTAGTACCACCAACTGATTATCCAATTCAAGATGTATATGAAAATAGTATTGAGCCTGTTTGGAAAAATATTATAGCCAATGAGTTAAATGATTTTGTTGATAAATATTATGAACAAATGACACCAGATGACATTAAAAAAACAAATAATTTTATAGAACAATTTAACGCACTTTATGAATCAGATGTAGTTTTACAAAAACTAGAAGATTTTGCAAACGGTATAACAAATGTTGAAATAAAACCATTAGCTATACATATTTTTGCTAGTTGTGAAAGAAAAATAAGCGAACTATTTGTTAATTTAGGTGTTTTAAGACAATCTGAAGGACCAACAGATCCTTGTTTCAATTGTGTTGAAAAGACACCATATACTGAATATGATATTGGTAGAATTGCTAACAAAAGAGTTTTTATATTAGATAAAGTAGTTGGAGAATTTTCATCTGGTACTGATTACTTTGATTCTGTTGGAAAATTAATATCTCCATATTCTAACCTTGTTTCTTCTGAAGAAAAAATAGAACAATATTATACAGGATTCAAATTAACTGAACTGGAATTAAATATCGTAGCAAGAAACGTAACTGAAATTATCAATGTTAATAATTCAATGTTACAAACATTATTAGAATTAGATAGAATTAATGAATATGGACAAGATTTAACACGTTATGAAATATTACGTTCCGACAATAAAACAAAAATTAATGACAAAATGAATGAGGTTATTAAGCAAACATATTTTTATATTGGAAAATTATTTGGAATTATCGCAAACCAATTATATTTTAAAGCTAATAATGGATTTTATACTGGGGAAATAAATAAATCAGACCCTATTGGAACATTTTTACTTTATGCAGGAATAATAAGACCAGATAATCCACTGAATGAAAGAATAGCTAGAGGATTTCAACAAATGGCATTATCACATATTGCTCATGGTATGAGTTCAGCTGAATTAGTAGCCCGTATTGCCAGTTCTGTTCGCACATCTTATCCTCAATCATTAATAACAGCTCTATGTGTAAGAAGTGGTGCATATCATGGAGGTGCAATGCAAAGAGCAATCCCTATGATTAAAAAATATTTTGATGATGCAAAAAATTTTATTTTAACAAATAAAATAACTGGGGAATCAATCGAATCTATTCAGTCAAATCCAGAATTAGATAGTTTTGTTGGTAAAATTGTTAGTTCTTTATTATCAACTGGTAAAATTTTTGCATTTGGACATAGGATACATAAATCACCTGAACCTGGCAAACCATGTGCAGATCCAAGAGCATTAGAATATTTAGAAATTGTTCATCAAATTTATCAAGATTCTAAACCTTTGGAATTATTATTAATTGATAAATTTTTACATCATGTACGAACACAAAAACCATCACTTGGTTGTAATAGTGATTTTGCTATTGCGGTATTTTGCGTATTAACATCTGTCCCAGAATCTGACGCTGAAGGTATGTTCGTAATGTGTAGAATCCCTGGGTTCTGTGCTAGAATCGTGAGAGAACTATTAGGTAAACCAAATGCAAGAAGATTACCTTTCGCGCCCATTTTACCTTATGTACCTCCTAAAGAATAATTATTGATTATTTTATTTTTTAATATAAAACATTTTTTTATCAAACTATATCATTATTATTAAATTATGTTAACAAAACCATCTTTTATATCACTTACCTTAAATGGAATCCTTATATTATTTGTATTAGTACTTTTTTTCCAAAATTATAATGAATATACACAAAATCATACTCAATTCCTAGTTGTAATTATATTATTATCAATTATGCTCGGAATACATGGAATACTTCATTTAGGATTAGAACAAGCTTACAATTATAATCCTATTGAAAATGGAAAACTATTTTAACCAAAATTTTATAAATTTAACAAAATTTTTATACAAATTTAATCATATTATTACTAATATAATTAAAAAATTTACCCCCAACATAACAGCCATGTGGTCTTTTATAGTCAATAACAAAGACATTTTTTACCATTAATCATGGATTTGAAAGATCTCTTAACTTTTAGCTTTTAGCTTTAAAGACCAAACCCGAAGGTTTTAGCCATCATTTTAAACTTTAAAGTATACCGTTAGATATACTGTGATAATCTTTTAACTCTTAACTTTAATCTTTTAGCTTTGAAACAATTTATAAAAATGTAACATATATAGTTACTTTTTACAAAATGATTACAAATTACAAAATAATTTGCAAATGAGGAGCTGCGCAATAGAATTAGTTCATAACCGAGAACTAAAAAACGGTGTTATTATTTTAAAAGTTTCGTTATGTTGAGGGTTTATAAATAAATTATACTTATAATTTTATTATTATCAAATCTTTAAATTATTTTAGATAAAATAATAAACATAAATAAATTTTATCAAACAATATCAAACAAAATATAAAAATGAATGAGATTTCGCATACATATAGACTTACAAGTTCTATTGTACCTCAGACATTACCACGTGAAGGTACTCATTCTTTAATGTCCGTGTAGGGAATCTTATTATCATAGTGAATTGTGAATAATAGACTACAACCTACGTGATGCATGTGTATCTACAGGATATAACAATCGCAGTGCTTTCTCGTGTCCCCATTGCTGAGGTTGGCCATGGTGAGCCAATCATCTAGTAAAAACCAGAGTTTCTTGTTAGAATCAAGAGCAGTACACTTACCGAGCGCCTCCAGATATGGTTTTTTAGACCATAAGTACCCCCATCAACTTGATTGTACAAGTTAAAGGTACGCCTCGGAGCTGTTATATTGTGAACTTTCTATGGCGTTCACAGGGCTGATTGGTGACCCCCTTTACCGAATAATCTTTTAAGATATTTTTGGTATATTAGACAGTTTAATTTTCAATTTGTAATAAAATAATATTGTTAATTATTATTTTTTTATAATAAAAAAGTTTATACAATAATTACAGTTAGTGCATTAGACTCTGAAAGCACATAATCTACATTAGCAGAAAAGTCCTCAATTTCAGTTTCCAACTCTTTAATTACCTTGTCTAAATTAATTGGATCAAATACATCAATTGGATCTGATTTACTTATACTCTCGGTAATAGTTTGAATTGTAGTTGGATCTGGTTTAACATCCTTACCACAAACAATTCTTATATTATCATCTATTTTTTGTTGGACTTTTTGACGATGCGATTCACTTTCAACCGTTGCATATTGTCTTTGTCTTTTCATTGTTTCTAAAATAGATCTTTTATATTGAATGGTATTTTTAAATTCAATTGCCTGAGCCACAGTCATTTTACGACCTGCAACTTCTACTTCAGTTTTGGAATTGGATACCACAATAGCATTTTTAACTTTGTCTCTACGAGTGATTAAATCATTTAATGATTGGTACTCTGATTCAACTTGTTTCTTAAAATCTTCTTCTGTATATTGATAATTCTTATTTTTTGTTTTACAAATTATAAAATTAGAATTAGTTATTAATTTATTTATTCTAGCATCTAGTGTTTTAAGTTCAACTAAAGCTCTGGCTATAGATATACTCATAGTTATAGTTTAATTATTTAATAAAATTAATATAATTTTAAATTATTTTTTTTTTTTGATAATTGTATTTATTTCAAGATTTGGATACATAGATTTTAATTCAAAATAATCTTGTTCTGAACCAACATCACAAAATAAATATTGTAAATTATTTGGCAAGTTATTTAATTTTGTAATTTTATTACAACAACAATATAGTATTTCAAGTGAATTAGGCAGATTATCTAGCACCAAGATAAAATTATTTACACAATTTAATCTTACTAATGAATTTGGCAAATAATCTAGTGATTTAATATTATTAAGATTACAATTTAGAAATTCAAGTCTATTTGGCAAGTTATCTAAATTATCAATTTGATTATCTGAACAATCCAAATAAGTTAAACATACAGGTAAATTATCTAAATTTTTAATTTTATTATAAGAACAATTAATTTTTATACATTTGGTAAAATTAATAAAATCAATTGTATCAGTCAAATCACAGTGTTGCAAATTTATATCAGTAGAATCTGATTTATAACATAAGATACTTTTATTCATAATATTTTTAATTTATTATCTTGCAATAATATATTTTTTTATTATAAACATATAAAAGTTGATTATTTAATATAATTAAATTTAATCTATATAATATAAATCTTAATATAAAAATATACTATGAATTATATGAAAAAATCTTCAAATGAAAATATAGATCATATAAATTTAGATCATATTAATGATGAATTGGATAAAATATTTAACTCTAATTTTTATGATCCTGAAGAAAAAATTAAACTTTTAGTAGAATATATCGATTTAGAACTAGATAAAGTTATAATATATTTGGGATATTTATATGAAGAGCTTGAAGATTATGTTAATATGATAAAATATTATGAAATAGGAGTTAAAAAGAATAATTTGGAAGCAATAAATCGTTTAGCAAATTATTATATGAGCCAAGGAGAATATGAATTAATGGAAAAATATTTTAGTATTGGAATAAATTTAGGTTGTGGAATATCTATGAATAATTATGCTACATATTTTTATGAAAATAAAAATGATTTTGATACTGCATTAAAATATTATTTAATGTCTATAGAAAAAGAAAATACTCGTTCTATGAACAATTTAGCTACAATATATTATAAAAAAAAAGATATTGTCAATATGAAAAAATATTATAATATGGCTATTAACTTAAATAATTCTGAAGCAATATTAAATTTAGCAACATATTATTTAAGTATTTTAGATGAAGAATCAATGTTAAATACATTAAATAAAGGTATTGAATTAAACTCAAATGATGTTTTAAGATTTTTAGGAAATTATTATTATAAAAAAAAAGATTTGGAAAATTCTATAAAGTACTTTAATTTAGCTATAGAAAATAAAGATTCTATTTCTATTGTTTCATTGGCAATAATTTATGATAAGTATAATCAATTAGATTTAATGAAAAAATATTTAGATATCGGAGTTGATAAAGGTGATCAATACTCATTATTATATTATTCAATTTATTATAAAAAAATAAAAGATTATGACAATATGTTCAAATATTTATCAATTTTAGATGATTTAGGTTTTTCAAATGGTATTAAAGAATTTATTGACTTTATTAAAGAAATATCTAAAGACTCAAAAAAAGATATTATTGAACAATATTTATATGATAACAAAGATAAAATATCATCAAATATTATTAAGGGATTTGCCCATTTGGTTAAAATGGAAACTGAACAAACAGACTTGTATTTTGACCTAGTTAAAAATAATATAACCAAATCTAATATGATTGAAAATTCAATTGTTAATAAAATAATTGATAGTTATGATTCAGCAATTGATTCTTTTATTAAATCAAATAATATTACCCTTGAACAAATTGATAAACCAATTGAATGTCCAATTAGCAAATTAAAAGTTAATAAAATTATGAAAATGAATTGTTGTAATCAAAAATATAGCTTTAGAATAACTAAATATTCTAAATGTCCAAGATGTAGAACATCAATTCAAAATTTTATTTTTGAAATATAATAATTATAATACAAGATTTTTTATAAAAATTTGAATATTATATGTAATACATTTGTAATATATATATACATAAAATAATGCCAGTGGAAATATTTGATCATAATGAACTTTTAACACAATCTGAACAAGGTAATATAGACTCTATACAAAAGTTGGTCGATTATTATCTATTAACGAATCAAAATGAAAAATTAGAACAAATACTTAAAAAAGGTACTGAATTTGAACATTCATATGAATTTTCAATCCAATTAGGAAATTATTATTCTTCGCAAGAACAATATGATTTGGCTGAAGAATGTTTTAGTAAAGGTGCAAAAAATAATAACATACCGTCGATTTATCAATTGGGTGTTTTGTCAAAACATAAAAATGACATAAACAAAATGTTTGAATACCTAAATATATGTATTGAAAAAGATTATTCTCATGCATTAAATTTAATGGGTCACTATTATTTAGAAAAAAAAAATTATCGTGATGCAGTAAAATATTATCAAAAAGGTGCTGATTTTGGATATGAAGAATGTATGAACAGTTTAGCAGTTTATTATTCAATGATTGGGGAAAATGAACAAATGATTAAATATCTACTAAAATCAATTGAAAAAGGTTATATTCGTTCAATGATTAATCTGGCTGTTTATTACAATGACAATGGAGATTATGATAACATGATTAAATACTATCAAATGGCTGCTAATCTAGGTTCTCTTGAAGCTATTAAAAAACTGTCAATTTATTATAAAAATATTTCAAACGAAGACCAAATGATAAAATATCTTGGTTTAGCAGTAGAATTTTACGATATTGATAGTATTTTAATGTTAGCTAGTCATTATAAGAAATTATATGATTTTGAAAACGCGATTAAACTTTATAATTTAGTTTCAAATCTCGGTAATCCATTTGGATATACTGCAATAGGATCAATTTATTTTTCAAAAATTAAAGATTACGAAAAAATGAAAGAATATTATGACAAAGCTATTGAGGCAAATGAACCATATTCTATGTTATATTATGGTGCATATTATAAAAGCATATTAGATTACAAAAATATGTTTAAATACTATTCAATGTATCATAAAACAGGTACTGATGACATCAAGGTTTTACCTGAAATTAAATATCATGCTAAAAATAATATTAAGGATGATATTTTAATTAAAACAAAAGAACAAGCTGATTCTGGGGATTTATCTTCTAGTTTGATATTAGCCCTGCATTATTTACTAAATAAGGAAGCTAATGAAGCTGATTATTATTTTTCAATATGTAAAAATCTACTAAAATCCGAAACTGATAAATATGAACTGGTGGTTTATTTTATATCTCAGTATTTTATATCGATAAATAACTTTTTCAAGTCTAATAATTTAGTTTCAGAAAAATTTGGTCAAAAGGAATACAAAATGATAAGTTCCAAATGTTGTGATTCTGTTCTTGAATTAAATATCATTTATGAAAATGAATGTACTGGTTGTGGTCATAAATTTGTACCCTTTAACATTAATTTCTAAATATACTTTTTATATAATAACAATTAGTTAATTTATTAGTTAATTGTTATACATTTTGTCTATATATATAGTATATTTATATATGTAATATATGTAAAAATTGAAAATACATCAATAACAATATATAATATATATTAAAAGTATTATAGTTAAAAATGGAAAAAAATATTAATAAAAACGAGATATTTACAAATACAGTAAATACAGAAAACCAGACTAATATGACTAATATAACTAATATGACTAATATGACAAATAGTCAAGGACTAACTGATAATTCTAATGATGTGGATTCAGCTGGTGAATATTCTGATACTGATGACAATCAAGAATCCGAATGCACAGATATGACTTGTCCATGTTGTAGAGTTAAGATAATTAGTGAGAAAATTAAATCATTAAGTATCTCTGAAGCATCCAAAGAAGAATTAATTGCCAAAAGTCAACAATTAATTAAAGAATATTCTTCTTTATCAAGAAAAACTAATCTGTATTCTGATAACATACAAAAACATATCGACCAAGAAAATATTTTTTCTGTGTCTACACAATCACTAAATTTTTCACAAGATACAATTGAAATATTAAAAAAACATGGTTCTGAAACAAATATTTATGATGTAATTAATAAACTATTAGAATCGGCTGATAATATTAATAATCAGAAAACAATTATTGAAATATTTGAAAGCTGTGTTAGACTTAACAAAGAAAATTTATTCAGATATATTCAATATGCTGATATAAATGGAAATAATTTACTTGGAGACAGTATTGATATGAACTTACAAGATTTAGCAATCTGGATATTGGATCATGAAGATTTTGTAAATGAAAATTTACTAAACAATATTAATAACGAAGGTGAAACTGCTTTACATATTGCTTGTAAAAAGGGATTTACAAATATTTTAAATAATATACTAAGGTATCCGGATACTGATTCAAATGTTTTGGATTCATATGGTAATACTCCAATTGCTAATGCAATTACAAGTAAAAATCATGAAATTGCTTTAATTCTATTTAATGATCCAAGAGTTAATATATATATTAATTCTCAAAACAATCTAAATAATATTAATATGGCTCTTCTTCATGGTATGGAAGAATTAGCTCTTAAAATATTTCAAAGAATTTGTCGTGACAATAAGATAGAAACTTTATTTGATATTAGTATTGAAGGTGATACATTTCTCAATATAGGATGTAAAAATAAATATAAATTTTTTATTAGTACGGCACTAGAACTATTACCCGTTTGTCCTGAATTGTTTACAAAAGAATTTATTAATAAGAAAAACAGTCAAGGCAAAATGGCTCTTGATTATTGTGTTTATAACAAGCTAGATTATGTTGCTAATGATATTATCAAAACAAAACTTGTTGATGAATCAATTCATGACCTGGAAGAAGGCACCAAATATAACACTGTTATTGGATTTATATTAAATGGTTCTACTGATATTGTCATTGACTTATTACTTGGTACCAATTTAGACAATATTAAATCAAGAGTACTGTTGGCAGAATTATTTGTAGCATGTTCGACCAAAAATTCTGACTTGTTTAGAAAATTAATTGCACTATTTAGAATTACAAACTATTTCGAATGCAAGGACCCAGATGAAAATAATTTATTAATGTGTGTGATTAATAATGGATGGTATATATATGCAAATATTATTATCAAAAAAACTGTTGAATATTGTGTTACCAATAATCTTTATTTTGATATTTTTGAGAAAAATAAAGATGGTAAAACAATTTTAAGGTTTGCTACTGAAACTATGAATTTTGAAATCATTGATGGAATTTATAATTCAATTAACCTAGACCAAATTCAAATTAATAAACCAGAACTAGAAGAATTCCGTGCTAATATTAAAATTCTTAAAAAGTCAAAAGATCCTAATATTATTAAGCTTGCTAATTTATATGAAAAAAAACTTGGTGAACAAGCTAAAGTAATTTCTTTGAATGAACAAATTAAAATTCAAGAAATACTCTTGGAAATTGGAACATCCAGTTCTTCTACTACTAACAAAAATAAAACTAGCAAAAAAAATAAAGCTAACAAGAAAAATATTTTTACAGATAATAAAAATGTTGAACCAAAAACAACTCAAAATGTATCTACAAACATTTCTATTCAAACTAATGATGAGTCATCTACAGAATCTGAAGACGAAAATGAACTAATTCTCAATTCTTCATTTAATAAATTTAAAAAAAATAATGTTGAAACCAAATTAACTAAATCTAATAAATCAGAAAAATCTACTAATTCAAAGTCGACTATTTCAACTAATTCAACTAATTCAACTAATTCAGGTATGTCGTCTCCTATTGGATTTAAAAAAACTTCTGATGAAGAATTAAAAAAACAACAATCTGAAAAAGATAAGCTTAAACATAAACAAAAGCTTGAAGAACAACAACGTGCTCTAGAACAACAACATGAACTTGAAAAGCAACGTGAACTTGAAAAGCAACGTGAACTTGAAAAGCAACGTGAACTTGAAAAGCAACGTGAACTTGAAAAGCAAAGTGTTCAAGAACAACAACGTATTCAAGAACAACAACGTATTCAAGAACAACAACGTATTCAAGAACAACAACGTATTCAAGAACAACAACGTATTCAAGAACAACAACGTGAATTAGAAAAAGAACATGAACTTGAAATGTTGAAACAACAAGAGAATGATAGAATAAATTATGGTATTATGATGCAACAACAATCAAATTATCAATTAATTACCAATAAATTAGAATATGATATTCAACAGATGCATTGGAGATTTGGTCAAATGATTGAATCATATAATATAGAGTTTGCTAAACAAAAAGAACGTGAATACCAATTAGAAATGAGATTACGTTCTGAATATGAAGAAAAACTGGAACAAGCAAAACAATCTATTCGTCTTGATTTTCAAAAACAGGTTGATGAAATGAAGACAGAAGTTAATACCAATTTCCTAGGCTTTAAAGAACAGGTTGAACAATTGATTAATGAAGAAATCAAATCTCAAGTTAGCTCTAAATTTCAAGAAATGCTAGAAATGCAAGCTCAAATAGAGTTGGAAAATAGTCAACAGGTTCAGATACAATCTCAATCTAATTCTCAATACCAATATAGTGTTCAACCTAATTTCCAAAATCAGTTTGTACCACCACCTCCTGGTTTTGTAAGTTCTCCAAGATATGAACCTGTAAATCAATCATATGGACATATTCAAGGAACTCAAGGAAATCAAGGAATACTTGGAAACCAATCTAATATTTCAAACTCGAATTCAATTCAAAATAATGCACACTCTTTTGACAGTTATTATAGAAACTTTGCACCACTAACAAGTCCCAGCGGTTTATCAGAAATTAATCGTGGACTTGGTGGGCTTGGTGGGCTTGCTGGACATAGTGTAATATCAGGAGATGGACCCAATTCTGGAGTTTTAAGTTCAATAATTTATGGAAATGACTCAAATTCAAGAACAAAACCTGGAACTAATAGTGGAAACAATTATATGATGTCCAATTATGGATTATAAATTTTTATAAAAATTGAAAAT
>JACCDY010767913.1_pt1 | contig 11448 bp, 17 predicted proteins | sample 7446391 | NCBI WGS metagenome assembly JACCDY01 (sample SAMN15323451, study PRJNA562643) | freshwater metagenome | isolation source: river surface water | place: USA:Blue River Watershed | collected 2017-08-18
ACCACACTACCAAGAGGGGGTTGCGCGCCCCCTCAGTCCTGCTACAATAGACCCATCGAAACAGCAACCAACCCCCAAGGAACCACCATGAAGCTGAACCCCCGCGATCTGACCCGTGCTTTTGGCGACGAAACCGTTTTCGAAGATCGCGAAAACCGGCGCGTGAACAAGACCAACGAATTCCGCAAGGAACTCCCCCCGAAGCGACACGAAAAGGTCAAGTCGTTCACCCGCGAAACTGTTCGTCGTGCTACCATCTGAATTCAATCTCCCTCAGGAAACAATCATGAATCTCCAAGAAATCGTCTCGTTTCACGCCGAAAAGCTGCAATCTGTCGATTCCCTGGCAAATGCTGATTGGAGCAAAGTCAAGTTTGAACTTGGCGAAACTCCGAATGATGTTTATGGCTTCTTTCAATCCCGCGCCAACTACACCAAAGTCGGCTCCAAAAAGAAGTTCAACGGGTTCGATGAGAACTTCGTCCCGAAGATCGTGATCAACGAAAAGATTTTCGAAAAGTTCCCCAACATCGCAACCGATGTGATCATCCCCCATGAAATGGGCCATGCGTGTCAATGGTTCGCAAATCGTGAACCCGGCCATGATCAGTTTTTTGACTGGGTGATGCGAAAGCTGAATACCCAACAAGGTGCTACGTTCGATCACAATGAATACGGCCTGTCTGATATGGATGCCCTTCGCATCAACATGCTGACCGGCAAACAAGAAAAAGTCATGATCGAACATATCGAGACTGGCCGAAAGCTGGTGATGACCATGAACAAATGGACCCGAATGCTGACCAACAATCGAATCACCCACGACAAAATTCTTCTCACTCGCCAAAATTGCCGGGTCATCCATCGGTCCAGTGAATTTTGAAATTTCCAGTCTATAACGCTTCATCCAACTTATTGATTTTACACGGCTAAATACCGAAAAATGTATCATCATGAGTTGGATCGCGGAAATGAGTGACGGGAGCAGAATGTTGGTCCCCGTCACTCCAAAAAATGAATCGGAGAACATTCTAAAACATGGATTAAAAGCACTAATGCGAAGGATGCTGAGATCCAGAAACTACATCAGACTGGTTAGTGATGGCACCACGGTAAAGAAATTCATCAATGCCAGAACCGCAGAAGAATTAACGTTTCACGGATCGCATGCAGGATTCGTAGAGTTATTTTCTGCTTTGATGGAGACACAAGGATGTAACAAAGTTTTCTATCACCAAATTCAGAAACTGGTTGGTTATAACAAAAAGACCGACCAAGAACCGTTAGATTTTGAAGGCAGTGTGGTGAAGTCAACGATTTCACAAATAAACCGAATAGGTTCATACTTCCATCAAGAAATAACTGGTAAGCAATCATTCATGGTTGTGGAAGAAATAAAAAACCACAAACCAGGAACACCCTTCCTCATCGAACACCACTTCACCTTTCGGAGCTAAACAATGGGTACCGCACTCCTGATGTCTTTCATTTCGTATCTGTATCTTCAATGGCCAATACTGATCTATCCCATCAAGATGGTCATGATAATTTGTTTCGTCTTATTGGTCACTAGGTTCGCATTCCACATGTACCTCATCACCGATGAAGGGAAAAAAGATTTTTGGAGTTCGGACCGAGAAAATAACTATGAGGTTTTTTCAACCAAATTTGAAGAACGTCGAAAGAATTCCAGAATGATGCTGAAGAAGCTCACCATCATCACTGCAATTGTGTCAACTATTTGGTCTCTCACCCCCTCACAAAAAACTCTGGGGACTGTTGTCGCAATTGGCGCCGCAACCTATGTCACCCACGAAGTCGTCACTTCTGATGTGGTGCAGAATTTCATCAAGGTGGTCACCCTGCAGTCGAATGAATACCTGGAAGAAAAGCTAAAACAACTTAGTGCCCCGAATCCGGATGAAGCAAAGTAATAAAAACGCCCCAAAATCAATTTTGGGGCGTTTTTTCATTTCTGGCTACCACCCCAGCTCACCCCCTTGCTAACCACGCCCAAAAGGGCTATAATCAAGCCACAGACCCACTGAAAGGACCGACATGGACCAGTATCACACTATCACCCACAATGGAACCGAATACAGCGTGTTGCGCACCAGTGCAACACAGTTTATCATGGTGGAAGGCATCCATCAGTTTTATGAGAAACACACTATGTACTCGGTCTTGTATGATACACAAACCGACTTCGTGTTCATGAACCAAAGTGAAATCGACAATGCTTTCAAAAACGGTACGATCCGTTCAATGAAATTCCGGGAGTGCGCATGAAGCGAGTTGGTTGTATTGCAATTCTTAATCCGAAAATGACCGAGGTCATTATGGTTACCAGAAGGGGTTCTCATCTGGTAGGATTCCCTGGTGGCAAAGCTGAACCCAATGAGACCTCGAAAGAGGCAGCATTGAGAGAGCTAAAAGAAGAAACTGGAATTGTATTGGCACATACGGACACCAACAACCCAATTCTTGTTGGTATTCAAGATGGTTTCCAAGTGGCAACCTTTCTGGCAATTCAGGATTTTTCCACCCTGACGAAACTACAAGATTCCGAACCAGACATCAAGATGCAAGTGATTAGTGTCAATAAACTGGGGGATCCAACCGTGTCAGCATTCCCAGGATACAATGCGATGGTTATGGAAAAAATTCTTGAACTTCAAATGGAGAATTAAAGATGTCGCACCAAATTGTCAAAGCCAAAGACAACCAGCATGCGCAAGAATTGGCCAAGCTGGCAATCGACCATCATCTTTACATTGATGGTTGGTCGCTGATTGACATTCTTAAAGATGTCATAACCAAGCCAAAGTTGTTCACTATTGCGCTATCTTTCCATGAAGAAACTCCGGTTGGAGTCTGCGTGATGGAAGATTTCACTTATGTGTCCACTTTCGTTCATCCGGATTTCCGCCAACAAGGTATTGGTTCTGATCTATTCACATCCCTACAGGTCGATTCAATGTGTGAATGTGTTATTGGCGAACCACAGTCCAGACACCTATTCAAAAAATTCAACGTATTCATCCATGAACAATGATGAACTGGTTTAAAAACTTATTCAAAAAAGAAAACCCCCCAAACCCGCAGAAGTTCCCTATTGGTTCTTTCATTATCCACATACCATTGTTCGTCGATAATACCCAAGTCGGAAAGATCGTAGAATACAGCTCGTTCGGATACCCAATAACAGAGAACTTCATAGCAAATGGGTATTGTATTCCATACTCACCAATAGCCTTTGACGCAATCATGTCGCTGTCACCTTTACAGCGACTTGCAATACTATCACCACACATAATCCCAATTGATGAAGCAAAAGTAACTCTGAACTTTGAAACTCTTGTTGAACAATCAGTATCTGCGGAATCAATTGATGCGGCAAATCAATGGTACGATTCCCTACCAATCAACAGAATTGAAGTTATCGCGGAAGCAGTAGAAACCAAACAAGTCATCACAAGAAAACCCAGAAAGAAGAAAGTAGTAAGACAACCTATTGCCAAACGAGTAAAGAAACAACCTGGAATTATTTCTGAACCAGAACTGTGAAAGGAAATTATGCAGAAAGTAATCAATCTTTATGGTGGACCGGGAACTGGTAAATCCACCACCGCAGCAGGCGTGTTCTATAAACTCAAAACCGCAGGAGTGAACTGCGAATACATTCAAGAATACGCAAAAGATAAAACTTGGGAGAAAAATAACACCCCACTGGCCTGCCAAGAATACATTTTCGGAAAACAGCAATATCGTATGTTTCGGGTGTCAGGACAAGTAGAATTCATCATCACAGATTCACCACTACTACTGTCCACAATTTATACGCCCCAAAACTACCATCTGCCTTCCCTCCCCATCATCGTCAGGGAAGCATATAACAGCTATGACAATCTGGACATCTTTCTAGTCAGACAAAAAGCATACCAACCCGCAGGCAGAAATCAAACATTCGATCAAGCAAAAGACATTGATCGTCAAATTTTAGAAATGCTAAATCGACAGAATATCAATTTCCATCAAGTCACAGCAGACGAAACAGCAGTGGAGCAAATCATTAACCTAATCCATAACTGGACTACACATGTATAAACAGAATTCAATAAGCAAGTTCTTTTTTGCCTTCCAAGACGATTTTTCGTACAACCTCCAACAATTGACACAGAAAAACCTAAGAGATGGTAAAGATCACATCAAGGTATTTTTCATGGATGGTCACTACCCATTCAATTCCCTATCAAGAGAACTATTAATCACCAGATACCCAAATTCAGAATTCGGCAATCAGCAAACAGCAAGAATTCTACAAATCATCCGAGAAGAGGTATTGAATCTAGGGTTTGAAATTGACATCAAATTTGAGACAGTCACTAACTGGAAATTCAAAAATAAATTCCCATTCATAGAATTCATCCACCACCAACGTCCGAAACAAGCAATCATTCGTTTCAAATAAAAAACCCGGCTTCGGCCGGGTTTTTTCGTTTAGAGGTTCTTAACTATAACCGAACACATTTCGGCCATAACATCCAATACATCCTTAACCCCAATGTCATTTACCCTGGTATGAGTGAAATACACCCGACCCTTTAAATGCCCATCTTGAAAATCAAAGTAATTCTCATCGTCATCAGGATCCGAATTCAATACCACATCCACATAACAACTATTCAACCCAACTTCCTTCTTAAACTCTTTAGGAAATAACGACAATAGAATCTCATCCGGAATTCCTTGATGAACATCATGACGAAAATCCTCCAAGTTGGCAACAACCTTTGATCCAATTTCAGACTTCAAATGAGAATACCAGTCGAATCCAGAAACCTCCCAAAAGTGCCGATGCTCATCAGAAGAATCACCTAATGCCTTAACACGAGACTTCAACTTATCATCAATCACATAGAATTCATCACCGGAAATACCCCTATCCCTCAACGCACCCAAAAGCATAGCGTGCTGCTTGCGTGAAATTGAACCGTGAGTCAAAACTCGCCTAATTGCCAAATTACCAATCTTAGATGAAATATACTCAGCCTCAGAATCAGTCAAATCACCCGTCTTGATAAACTTAATCAATAACTCAAAATCACGTTCTGGAATGCCCTTTTCTGGAACCTTATGATACCGCTCAGAAACACCATTCGATAATTCAGTCCAACCACGACCAGTTTGAAATTTCTCAAAATCATTGAATACACGCAATTCAACTAAATCAGATAAAGTAGCCATTACCACCCGATCATGATGAGTTACATGCTTAGGAACATAAACCTCAATGTACTCAACCACACTCCAAGGCAACATAGGATGATCAGAAATCAAACGATCCTCAGTCTCCCCACGCTCCCCATCAAGACTATGGAAATTCACAGGAACAATCTTCCCATAACGAGAAAGCTTTCGAGCATCGAATTTCAATCGACCACTCAATTGATACTTACTAGAATTCAAATCCGCAAAACTATTCCGTCGCATTCTACTCATACTCAAATAATACAACTTAGAACCAGAATACCCCGCACTGTCAACAACCTCCTTCTCACCAGGATTATGATTCAACATAGATAAGGAAACCCCACCCAATTCAATCATACCCTCTAAACCACCCCGGCTAGTAATGTGGAACAACTCAGTATTGTTCCCCTCCAATAAATTAAGAATCTTCATTTCTGCCCCAATCCAGATAAATCAATTTCAATACTCCCATATCCACGAATGAACTTCTGCTTATCATCAAAAAATCTAACATTCGGGAACTTCTCCTGAATAGATCGTAAAACAGTAAAATTCGCCATAAACTGCTGAATCAAATCCCTCGGTACATACACATCAACACTACTCACCACAGCATCAATCGGAATGAACTCTTTATCACTCACAATCCGATCTTCCTGCTCACCACGTAACTTCTCATCATAAGAAACAGGAATAACCCGACCATACCTAGAAACCCTACGCCCATCAATACTCAATAAAACACCAATCTCCCGTATCCGGAAATTATTCATCAGAAAATCACCAGAACGATTCCTCGCAGTAGATAAAAAGAACGCCTTATCACCAGCACCAGGAAAAGCATTATTCGTCCTTTCCACCTCCTGCTGACCAACCAACTTGGATAACTTGATCTTACCATCCCGCAACATACCAACCACACCAATGAAATTAGTGAAATGATATAATCGCTCAGTATTCCCCTCAATCAAATTAAGAATTCGCATTGATAATCTCCTTAAACCTATCACGCAGAGCTTGCATGAAATCACCACCATACTTCTTCCGAGCCATCTTCCCAATAGCAACAATCCGAGCATCATGCGGACCTAACTTCAAAATGTCATCCCCCAACATATGATGGAACCTCTTCAACTGCATCGCCTCTTCAGATGAAACTTCCTCATCACGCAATACCTTCTCAATCACAGGTATAACATCCTTAAAACCCTCATAATCATGAACCCCAAACTTATGCATGGGTCTCCTAGATGCACTACCAAAATCAACATCAACATCACCACGACCAGCTAACCAATTAACCCGACTACTATAGAACTTCACCGGATACTTCTCAGAAACATAACGTAAATGCTCCTTATCCTCCGGACTCAAATCCCTCCGAACCAACACATGAATACACTTAACCACCTTCAAAGGAATACTAGGATGATCACTCACTAAACGATCCTCCATCTCCCCCTTAGCAACAATACTGTACAGAAATGGAATAATCCGACCATATCGAGACAACTCACGACCATCAAATTCTAAAATTACACTGTACGCACCTAATAACGCATTTTCCTCAACGTAAAGATTGTTCCTATTACGACTGGTACTCAAATAATATAACTTGTCTCCAGCACCATCAAAAGCACGATTGGTCTTCCTACGCTCAGGAGGATTACCACCCAATACCGATAAGTTCACAGAACCACTCGCTAACATACTTCTAAAGTTCATCATAGGAGTGTAATGAAACAACCGCTCAGTATTACCCTCAAGTAAATGTAAAATTCGCATATCAATATCTCTTTATACCTATTTACTGACCTCTTGTAAACTAAAACCATACAGAAAACATGACACAACAATCAATGACTGGTTTTGAATAGTAAATACCAAAGAAAAAACCCTATGGGAAAATCCACATAGGGTTTTAGTACATAAGGAAAGTATAAGGGGAAGAGGAAATTTCACTATATGAAATGACGCTAAGTTATTGATTCTATTAGATGGAATTTTTTGGTTAGAGAATAGGTAAATTTCGATTAACTGGGATAGGGAATACGGGAAATTGGGGTAAATAGGGAAATTTCGATAGGAACCTGTATCACACAGACATTAAACCCCTCTTCGACGCTCGAAAATTTTTATTTTTCGGGTCAATTTTATTTAGGAGAATGTAAAAATGATTAAGTTTTTCAAAAAAATCTTTAATTTCGGGTCTAATGATAGTAATTCTGAAAAAAAATCTGAAATTATGCCTACTGATGTAGTATTTAGGGGTGATGAAGAGTGTATTTTGTCGAAAGTTGAAGAAAAGGTTGAGATTAAGTCTGGTGATGGTGAGATTAGTGGGTTAAGGGAGGAGATTTTAGGTAGTGGGAGTGAATTGAGGGATAATTATGTAGAAGAGACTGTATTGGAGTATAGTAATAGGAAGAAGGAGATCAGGGAGAGGGTGATTAGGGATATAAAGGAGGTAGTGAAGCGTCGTGGGACGTTGAATGATAGGTTTATGATGGAGAAGTATGGTATTAAGGTGAAGAAGCGTGGTGGATTTATGTATCCCAACTTCATGTCGGCGAATTTCGGTGGATTTATGATTGGGAAGAATGTTGAGGATGGTCGGTATGTAATTTTTGCTGGGGTAACTGATGTTAACCAGAGGGAATTTCAGTTAAAGGGTCGTAAATTGACGTATAGTCGGATATTATCGCACATTAGTGATGGTAAGATTCATCATGGGTACAAGTGGTATCGAGTAGCTGATGATGGGTTATTGGAGGTAATTAGGCGTGATGGTGAGTTTGTGGATAGGGAGAGTGGGGTATGGTTGGATGATTATTTTGAGTATAAGGAGTATATTCGTCGGTGGAGGGAGGAAAATCCTGGTGAGATGTTAGATATTGATGAGGTTGGGGTGGGTTAATTGTATCATGAGTGGTGAAATTTGGCAATGGGGGTGATACTGGCCTAGGATGAAAAGGTCATTATTGGTGGTGGTAAATGGGTCTCTGAATGAGGCCCATTTTTTATTGGTGTGGGGGTTGACTTTTTAGTAGTTTTTGGTAAAATACTAAAAATTGAAATTTATAGGAGAAGTAGATGACTAATGAAGACATCCAACGTTCCATTGACCTAGTAGATAAACTTAGCAGCCAGATTACTGATGAGTGGGTCAGGTATGGAATTTCGCAGTCTGATCTGAATAGTTTTATTGCTATTCAAGATCGCATGAATAAAAAGATGGAAAAAGCGATGGATAATCATCGTAAGATTCAAGAGCGCAACAAAAAACCCTAAAATGTGGGGCATTTTAGGGTTTTAAGGAGGAATTTATGAGCTACACTTACATTATTGCTAATCCACATACATGCCAAATTAAAATTGGCAGAACTATCAACGTAAAGTCCAGATTAGAGACTTTGGCTAATAGTAGTGGTGTCAATTTAGAGATTATTGGTATTATTTCTAAGGATGTTGAAAAGCATCTCCACAGTACATTTTCACACATTCGTATGTTAGGAGAATGGTTTAGTGATGATGGATCAATTAGGAACTATTTTTTAGAGCTACCGTCTGAAATTATTTCGTATTGTCCGGTTAGAGAAATTTGTATCGGAGGGATCACCTCTAATTTGAGTCCTTGGTTATTGACATTTAAGCAATTTGACAAGGGTGGAGAGGTTGGAGAGAGTTGCCAGGACGTATATTACGATTTAGAATTAATTAGCAAGAGAATTGAAAAACGAAAGCCGACATTGGTGTCTTGCCAGTATAAACCGGAAGTATTGCGCAAGTCAATAGCGAAGTACAACGCATACCGCAGCAAGATGTTCGTCTGTATATTGTTAGTGGCCAAATTTTACTTTGACAACGTGAAAAAGTCAAGGTTTGATTTCGACACAAGGCAGAAATTTTCTACTACCAACCTTCATGGTGTGTTTAGTGGTGGTTTCAAGTTGATAGAACGGGTCGATCCGCAGACGAATAAGCCGATTAAGTTGAAGAACGCACTACACCACAACTATTCTGACGAGGTGAATTTCATTACTGGTCAGTTTTTAATTTTAGTTGAGAAGGCGTCATTGCATAATGGGCCTGCGTTATGGAGGTTTCGGGAGTTGGATTTAGGGGATATTATTTTAGTTGAGTTGTATGAATTGGTTAAGAAGTATGGTGATGAGTTGAATAGGATGGTTATGTTATTCAAGGATGCTAGGTTTGAGGATGAGACTGAGGTAATTTGTGAATTTATCGATTGGGGTGATGATGAGAATGAGAGTGTGCGGGATGTAAATTTCGTTATTGATGATGTTGTGAGGATTTGGATTTGCGGTTTCTCTAAATACTAATGTCTGGATTGAGAAAATTCATTCATTTCCATAAAGCCGATAGTGAAGCTGGTCTTGTAATTCTATCATAAGCGAGTAATGAGTTATGGGTGATGAGTATTGAGAAGGATTTGTTTGAAATTTGTTGATTGAAAAATTGAAAATTAGCCTATGTAGGCTGAGTATTCTGCGACTTAAAGGTGGCGGAAGTTTTGTCGTTTCTGGATGGTATTGACGGTGATGGTGTTGGGTGGTATGATGGCGCCATGTTCAATTTACTGGAGTTAGAGAATGGACTGCTATGTGTATGACAATACGATGACGTATGGGGAATATTGTGAGAAGGTGAATAAAATTGATCCTGAGCTGGCGAACTTTGATCCTGCGCTGAGGCGAATGCTGAGTCAAGAAGAATTTGAGATTATTATTGGGAAATTTGCGAAGGTTATAGATAGTCCTTTTGGGCTGGATGGTGATAGGGTGGTAACTATGTCGAGTAGGGCATTTTCGTATATTGGTCAGATTGAGGGTAAAATTTTCTATACCGGGTTTGTTGGACCTAGGGGATATGTGATTCGTGGTGAGTTTTGATTGATTGAGCCGGCCTGTTGGTCGGCTTTTTCATTTTCTGGCATAATTTTTAGTAAATAAGATAAAATTTTAGTTATATGAAGATTTTTAAAGTTATTGAGTATGAGGGAAGACTATCATAGTATGCCATTAGATGACATCCCGATGAATTTGCCGAAATTTCCTAAGGAGTGTTCTATTAAAGTTGGGTCTATGGATGGACTAGATGTATTTGGGTCGCGTGAATATACTGGTTGGGAGGTATATGGGATTAAGGGGGATGATGGTGTATGTATTGCGTACATTATCATTTCTGAGAGGGAATATGGTGATAAGACGCATCATTTCCGTGAAATTTGGGTTGATAAAAGTATGCGTGGTCGTGGATATGCGTCGGTTTTGATTTTATTTTTATTAAACAAGTTAAAGTTAAAGTTATATGTTCCGCATGATGAGATTGTCAGTCCTATGATACGTGGTGCTTTAGATAAGCTGCATAAAAAGGGGAAAATCCGTATAGATGTGAATACTGGTAGGGAGGTTTCTGACGTATTGTCTGATTTTAAGAAGACGAATGACGAGATGGTTATTAGAACTGTATCTGAGGGTACGGAATTTCCTATTGACGGGAATCAAGGTGGTTCTATGTTGGTTGAAAAGAGAAGTGTTTTGGGTGATGATTTTTATTGATTTTGAAGTTTTGAATGATTGAGCCGGCCTTTTGGTCGGCTTTTTCATTTCTGGTGGTAGCTGTTAGTATCTTTCGCCATCCACAAAAGATACTAACAGCTCTATGGTGGGAGTGTTTTATTTCGCCCAGGGGTGGATTAGTCAGCCTAGTCTACCTGTACGTCCGTCCCTAGCTGATGGTGAATTTTAGCATTGGTTGGGCTTTGGGTGTGTGGAGACCATGGAGGTGGAGGGGGTATTTGTGGTGGGGGTGTGGTAGAATGTGTTCATTAGCTGGGGGTGGTCCCTGGTAGGAGTGGTGGTATGGAAACTTATTTTCTGATGGAAGGTAATGAGGTTATTGCGCATGGTACTGGTGATGTTACCGAGGTTATTAAGCGTGATCATGAGAAATTTTCCAAGGTTAGAGAGTTGAACTTGTTCTACATTGATCAGGGTGGGGTGTGTAGTTTGAATAAGGTGAACATTGAGGTTCAACCCACTGACACGTTTGTGGTGAAAAATGTGAAATTTCATAATAGTCAGCCTGAGTATTCCGTTAATAGGAATTTCTCATACTTTGAGGGTAAGAAGTGGACGGTATGGGGTGCGGATGGTTATGAGATTATGGATG